>ENA-ORHW01000001-ORHW01000001.1-human-gut-metagenome-genome-assembly--contig:-NODE-1-length-226001-cov-44.0617_pt1 | contig 226001 bp, 322 predicted proteins | sample MGYA00243082_ERZ508733 | MGnify/ENA primary metagenome ERZ508733 (study PRJEB26277, sample SAMN04329845) | human gut metagenome | biome: human-associated habitat | host: Homo sapiens | place: USA... | reverse complement strand
AGCATTCTGACCGCTATCGCTACTACGCTCGGAGTAACGAGCTGCATGGGATAAACCAAAACGACCGCTCACCTCAATATGGGAAGAGCGGCCGTTTTCGTTCTACCGAGAATTCCGGTCATGAAGGGTCAAAGTCATTAAGGGTCATTTTCATTTTCAATCCCCCTAAAGGGTCCGGTCATTAAGGTCACGGTCATTTTCGGTCATTAAGGATTTTTGGGGGCAAAATGCGAATACACTGGTAACTAACAGAATGCCATTCGACACGTATAACTTAAGTGCCGAATTACGTATTTCCAAGGGTGTCATGAAGGGGCAGTGTCTTTTTATGAGCTTAAGCCAATAGCGTCCGCAGTACGGACGCTATTGGTTCTCTATATAATGTAGAGCCTCAACTAAAGCATTAAATTAATACATTTCTTTGAATCAAAAGACTCAGATTCTCCATGATTTACATACCCAAGCTGATTCGAAACACATTGAGTATTTCCTATTATCCTGTCTATGTTACGATGAGAATGGCCATAAATCCAATAATCTATTCGGCTATAAGCAATGAAGTTCCCCAGCTCTGCTGTGAAAGCACCGTTTATCGGACTTCCCTTAAAATCCGGAGACACCAGTTGAAATGATGGAACATGATGCGTTGCCACAACAATATGCTTTGCCTGGCTTTCACTAACAGCCTTTTCGATGAAAGCGCGGCACTTAGCATGCTCTTGATTAAACCGTTCACTGTTTATCACAACGCCACAATCCTTAATACGGTAGAAATCATTTACTCTGCGCTCGGTTGAAAAAGCATCCTGCGGCTCTATATATCCCCATAGTGTAGAAACGATGAGGTCTGTATCATCTGAAAGATGTATTACAGCATTATAATAGCATTTGATATTGTGCCGAATTTCCATGCACCATCCATCATAAAGTTGCCCCAAGTCATAACCCAAATAAAACTCATGATTACCTGGTATTACTATTACTTCCTTAAAATTCTCTGAAGCCCAATCCCAGAATGGATGCTTGACAAAGCCTTCATCACCTAAATAGCCAGTATCTCCAGCCAACACCAGGATGTCAGCAACAGGCTGAAGAGGATGAGTCTCCAAATACAGGGTATTCTCCATGAATTCCAGATGCAAATCTGAAGCATATTGTATCTTAACCATAACTACAACATTGATTTCTTAAGTTGTTCTATAATCTGCAGGCTTGTAACATTGCCAAGACCTGCAGACTTGATGAAATCGGCATTTGGCAAATCCTGCATGATAGCATCACAAAAGTCACTAACATCTGTTTTTAATATGTCGGGCAGTTCATATCTACTTGCTGGAGTAAGCATTGCTGCAAGACGAAAGACATCTTTCTTATGCTTTGCAATATGCTTGCTATCAACACTTTCACCTTTAGCTTTTCTTTGACTTAAATCCAAGAAAGCCTTGCTTTTCAAACAGATAAGACTCTCGATATTGGCGATATGCACGCCATCTTCCTGCAAGCTATGTTCTATCGTGAAACGATATTTCACTTATCAATCGTTCTAACTCTATTTGTATTCGCTCATCTTCATTGTCTTTCAATGACAGATAAAGCGAGAGCTTATCAACCACTCCTTCAGTACTTAATATTTTTGGGTTATACTTCCATACTTGGATTTCATTTTCTCCGAACTGCTTGTCGGTTACGATGGCCAGAGTTTTCAGCTCTTTCCTTGTAACAGCCCAACTCTGCCTTGATTCTACATTAAGCATCGTGTAGAAAGCCAGTGCATTCACTCCACTTATCTGTTGTCCTTCAAGTATAGCATCCGTATAGTAAAGCTGCTCTATCGGAGAAACCAACATTGGCAATGCTTTATTCCAAAGTTCCCTATTGCTTATATCAATTTGCACCGTCTTGGTCTTTGTTCCTTCCAACTTAATCAGATCTTTGGAAACAAGCCAGCGCAATGATTTGTTTGCTGTCGCATAAGAAACGCCAAACTTATCGCTCAGTCCATAACCTGTTGCCCCAACAATGGATTCAATCTGCAAATGATAAAGCAACAAACATTGGGCAAAGGGAGGAATGGTTTCTTTCAAATCCAAGCCAACCTTCCTGTCTGGCTGGATGTCAAGCAAAAGAGATGGCAGGAACATTTGCCTGTTGGGGATAACAAAGTTAACTTTTTGTGCCACCAATCTAACCTTATTATAAGATGAAATGCATGGAGTGATTAATACGACGACGAGCTGTGTCTGTCGACCTATAATATCCAATTGTTTCTTCAACTGGGCAGGTGGCACAGAGTCACCATCCTTTAGGTAAGCCATCAAAATGAGCTGCCCCAAAATACATCCTTTATAAAAAGAGAACCTGGAAGAAACATTCATAGGGATTCTTTCCAACAAATCTTTATCTGCTGATTCCAAAGCTACTTTTTCGCCCAACATGTTGCCGAAATATGCAGCTATTTCAGCTATATAATATTTAATATTGCACATAATGACACCACTAATATTACGTGCAAAAATAATGATTATATTCTGAATATCAAAACTTTCTATAGAACAAATAAGATTTTTTAAGATAATTATGGGGGAGTTTACTCATCACGAGCAAACTCCCCTTGGTGTATATGTGTACATATATTCATGAATCCGGTCATTAAGGTCACGGTCATTAAGGTCATTAAGGATTTCAGATTATCAAAATATCCCTCTATCTTATAAAATAAGGTTAAATTAAGTTCGCCCTGCCAACAAAATCCATCCATATAATCACTTTTCTGAATATTTTTTGTATTTTTGCAGATATATTGCCTAATATGGGAATTGAGCATGGCTTATCCTCCTAGATTACAGGCGCATAATGAATAATCAAAAATTAAGTAAATATGGACATGGCAAAATATATAGGTGAGACTACTGAATACGATAAGAAGCAGGAAGTGGAACGCCGTAAAGTGAAAAGTTGGCTAAAGAGCGTCAGTGCCTTTGCCAATGGAGGTGGTGGCTGCCTATTGTTTGGTATTGCCGATGACGATACTATCATAGGATTGAACGATGCCAAGGCTGATGCAGAATTTATCAGTCAGAAAATCAAGGAGCGCATAGACCCTATGCCCCAAATCGACTTAAAGATAGAGCGTGTAGAAGACAAGGAACTGCTCATCCTTCATGTGCATGGCGGTGAAGATACACCTTATTATTATATTGGCGACAGCGTTCTTGAAACCTTTGTGCGCATTGGCAACGAATCGGTTGTGGCTGATAGTACCGAACATAAGCGTCTGGTACTAAGAGGTCGCAACTCTTCATTCGACGCCCGCCCAAGCGATGAAATGTTTGAAGATTATGCATTTTCTAAGCTTCGCAGCCGCTACCATGCCTGGAATGGTCTGAGCTTCGATAAAAAACTTTACCGCTCGTTTGGCTTGGTTGACAATAAGGGAATACTTACCTATGCCGGTCTGTTGATGGCAGACGAATGTCCACTGCGCCAAAGCCGTGTATTCTGCACAAGATGGAACGGCAAGACAAAAGCTGGAGGAAGCATTGATGCACTCGACAGCGCAGAGATTACAGGCGGACTTGTAACTCTTCTCGAAGACACCATGTCCTTCATTCGTCGCAACAATCGTACACTTTGGTATAAAGAACCGATGCAGCGCATCGAGATTCCTCAATATATGGAACGTTGCGTGATGGAAGTTGTAGTGAATGCCCTGGCTCATCGCGACTATCTGATTCAAGGTAGCGAGGTGCATGTGGATATGTACGATGACCGTATGGTGATTTACTCTCCAGGTTCCATGCCAGAAGGGAGACTTATACAGACGATGAACTTAGAAGATATTCCTTCTGTCAGACGCAATCCGGTTATCGCAGATATCTTTGCTCAGTTGGGTTATATGGAGCGTAAAGGTTCGGGTATGGGCAAAATCATCAATCCAATCAAAGCACTTCCCTACTTTGAGGAAAGGATGCTTCCAAGCTTCTTCTCCGACCGTGCCCAGTTTACTGTCACATTTCCCAATATGATTTTAGCATGGCAGGAATCTCATCCAAATATTGAGGTAAACTTTGTGGAAAATGAAGGTGATACTCAAGGTGATACTCAAGGTGATACTCAAGGTGATACTCAAGATGTCCCTCAAGGTGGCACTCAAGGAAAAGACTTAGATAAATGGATAGAATATCAAGTAGCTGTTTATCCTAAAATAACAACAGGTGAACTGGCTCAACTATCAGGGAAAAGCATTATAACCATCAAGCGTCGTATTGCAAAAATGCCTCATATTGTGTATGTTGGCAGTGGCTATAGTGGTCATTGGGAAGTAAGGAAAAAGGAATGAAACAAGAGTTTAAGCCAGCATCCATCCAATTTACTACATAAAGATACAGACAATACAATATAAGCATGAAGAAGATATTATTCCTACACGGATTCTTCGCCACGGGCAGCTGTCCGATGGCGAGAGCCTTGAAAGAGGCGTTTGAGGGGACGGCGGTAGTGCTGACTCCCGACCTCCCTTTGCACCCCAAGGAGGCATTGAAGGAGATTCGCTCCATCATCGACCGGGAGCAGCCCGACTTGCTTCTGGGCAACAGCTGCGGCTCTTTCCTCGCCCAGATGCTGGCTCCGGTGATGGGCATTCCTGCCCTGCTCGGCAATCCGTATTTCATGATGACGGAGTTTCTGAAGGAGCGCATCGGCGAGCATGAATACAAGGCTCCGAGAAGGGACGGAAATCAGCGGCTGGTGATTGACGAGGCGCTGATAGAGGAGTTTGCGGAGTTGGAAGCCGTGCAGTTTGACCATTGCAACCCCTATTATAAGGATCGTGTGTGGGGACTTTTTGGTGAGCAGGACACCCTGGCTCACTTCTCCCCTCTCTTCCTGAAGCATTACAACCAAGCCTTCCATTTCCCTGGCGGTCATACGCCTACTGAACAGGAGGTAAAGACCTGGTACGCTCCCCTTGCCCAGAAAATGCTGATGGAGTTTTCAGCAAAGGAAGAAAGATATTTCCAGCACTTCAAGGGCGGCAAATACAAGTTCATCCATTCTGCCTTCGACTCCGAAACTCAGGAGCGCATGGTGGTTTACCAGGCTCTCTATGGAGACCAACCCTATTGGGTAAGACCGGAAGATATGTTCTTCGGGAAAGTTACGAGGGACGGAAGAACTTTTAATCGTTTCACGGAGATAGATAAATAATTATGGAGACATTTAATAACGTAATAAACAGTGGCCAGCTTGTTCTGGTCGATTTCTTTGCTACCTGGTGCCAACCTTGCAAGGCGATGCACCCCATTCTGGAGCAGGTAAAGAGTGTATTGGGCGACCGCATCCGAATCATCAAGGTAGATGTAGATAAGTATGGCGTAACAGCAAGCCAATACCGCATTCAATCCGTGCCTACGCTGATGCTCTTCCGAAACGGAGAAGTATTGTGGCGCACAAGCGGTGTGGTAGATAAAGCCGAACTTCTGGCTACGCTTGATCCTTTCTTGACATAAAAGAATAAAGGAGTAACAATAGGAAAATGAGTATGAACACTTTACATAGTTATCTCGCCTACTATCTCCTTGCTATCAATGCAGTTACATTCATCGTGTACGGCATTGACAAATACAAGGCGAAGAAAGCCAAGTGGCGCATTTCCGAAGCCACGCTTTTGTTGCTGGCTGTTCTTGGAGGAAGCATCGGGGCATAGATTGGAATGAAAGTCTGGCACCATAAGACGATGCACAAGAAATTCAAATACGGCATTCCTGCCATTCTGCTGATACAGATTGCGCTGATGGCGTATTTACACATGAATTAAAAAACAAAATAAATAACGAAGTATATGAAAAGTTTTGCACCAAAGCCGTGGGTAGTACCACAGCCTGTGCTGATTATCGGCACATATAATAAGGAAGGAGTTGCCAACGCAATGAACGCTGCCTGGGCAGGACAGTGGGACATGAAGGAGATTATGATCTCGATGGGAAATCACGTCACCACAGACAACCTGAAGCTTGGCGGTGAGTTTACCGTTGCCTTCGCTACCAAGAAAACCATGGTGGCTTCTGATTTCGTGGGCATTGTTTCTGCCAAGAACGCCCCGAAGAAGATGGAGAAGACGGGATGGAACATCGAGAAGGCGACTATGGTCAACGCTCCTGTGTTCACCGATTTCCCGATGACCCTGGAGTGCCGCATCAAGGAGAAGTATGACGAAAGCGAAACCGGCTATTATCTCGTTGCCGAAATCATCAATATTCTTGTAGATGAGAAGTATCTGTCAGAAGACGGAAATCCAGACATGGAGAAGATGGAACTGATTGTCTTCGACCCTATTCATCACGGCTATATCCAGCTGGGCGAGAAAGTCGGCAACGCTTTCTCCGACGGCAAGGCTTTGAAATAATCAACGTAATTTTAACGACTCAGAAACAATGAATCCAATAGCAATACGCCTGCTTTCGCAGCAGCTCATCTGCCCTCAATTTGATACTCCCCAAAAGGTGGTGTCTCATTTTGGAGCCATGCAAGCCCAGGATTACCGGATGGTAAGATGGGCTGTGATGATGCGTACTCGCAAACCTTCTTCCTTCGCATTCAAGAATGCATACGATAAGGGTGAGATAGTCCGTCTTCACCTGCTGCGTGGCACTTGGCAACTGGTTTCAAATGAAGACTATTGGTGGATGCTGGACCTGATTTCACCTAAGGCAACTTCTGTTGTAAAAGGATGGATGAAGAGTAATAAAATCAGCATCGATGATTCTGAGCTCAATCTGATTCACGAGATATTTGTTCAAAAAACCGATGAGATGCAGTCTGTAACAAGCAAAGACCTGAACGAGGCTTTGCTCGAAAAGGGCATCATCATGGACAAACATCGCCTATCCTACCACATTCGCTTTAACGAATTGAACGGTACTTTCTGCAGCGGCAATCTTCTTCCTACAAAGGCGACATACAGTCTCACAGAAAAGAAGGTTCCAAGAACAGCCAGGCTGGAACGTGATGAAATGCTGATGCTTCTGGCAAGAAAATATTTTCAGAGCCATTCGCCAGCCACATTCGAAGATTATGTCTGGTGGTCAGGACTGAGCACTTCTGATTGCCAACGAGGCATTGAGTTGCTTGGTTCAGAACTGAGGGTTGAAAAATGGAAAGACTATCAGTTCTACCTGCATGAATCATGTCGAACACGTGGATTCAGAAGAGGAAAGACTCATCTGATAGCTCCCTTTGATGAATATCTGATTGGTTATAAAAGCCGGGAATTAGTAATCCATCCACATCAAATGCCGTCTGCATACACTAATAATGGCATTTTCTTTCCTGTTATCGCCCATGATGGCAGAATTTGCGGCAACTGGATTCCTTGGGAGAAAAATCTCAACATCAGTTACTTTGATTCGGCAGAAAAAGATTTGTCATTTGAGAAGCAATGGAAAATATTTAATGGAACGATAAAGAAGAAATAAATGACTATTGATACAACAAACCTCTGCTCGCATCTTCAAAAGAAGTTGTTTGAACCTGAGGGAGTATATTATCCTATCTGGCAAGCCATGCAGAATGATGAGGAGTTGACAGCCGTAGTTCGCTCACGACAGCTTCATATCTATCGTAATGGTAAAAAGATTCTCATTCTCGCTGGCAAGGCTCAGCCGAAGATTATCAGAGAGGATAAACTGAATGAATTGATAATAAGATAAAGAACGAAGCTTATGAACTTTCCAGAAATATATTCAGCGTCAGGCATGATAGAACTGATCCAGAAGATCGGCTTCCTCCCTCTCCTTGATAGTGGCATTGAAGGATTCTCAGCCGAAGACATCGTGGCGGAAGACTGCGGTTACGTAAGACTTCCTGAAGGCGGTTGGGACTGGCCGCTATGGAAATGGAAGGGCGCAATCGTTCAGGAAATGCCGTGTATGTACGGAAAGTTCTTTAACAAGAAGGCTGGATTCATCAGCCAGGAATGGTGGCCGGACTTCTGTAACTACAGAAGAAGCAAATACTCTCGCCCTGATGATGAATCAATAGAAGGAGCCATTCTCAGCACGCTTCAATCTACCGGTAGTCTCATCACAAGAGAACTTCGGGCAGCCTGCGGTTTCACCGGCAAGGGAATGAGAAGCAAGTTTGACGGTTATCTCACCCGACTGGAAATGGCGACTTACATCGTGACCGAGGATTTCATCTATCCTCGTGACAAGCACAATCACGAATATGGCTGGGGTTGGTCGCTGCTCAATACTCCCGAAGATCTCTATGGCAGGGAGGCTTGCCAATGCAATCGCACTCCCCAGGAATCTTATCAGAGGATTTTCGAGCATCTGAAAGAAATCCTGCCTGACGCTTCGGATAAACAGATCATTAAATTAATTGGATAAAAATGAGAAAGGAATAAAGAGTAATGTGAAGGCGTGGAGATGAAATATGGAAGAATGGAATAAATCTCCGATAATGGTAAAATCTTCCGAAAACCAGGTATAAGCTCTTTAGGAGAATGTGCGTATCTTTGCACCCAAGAAATTTAAAAGGCTTAGGATTATGAAGGAATTATTCTTTAATACAATACAGGAGTTCAACGACTACATTGGGGTGAAAACGCTTCATCCTCTGGTAAGCATTGCACGTGTAGAGAACACCTCTCCGATACAGGAGGCTGTGCACCATTACGGACTTTATGCCCTCTTCCTGAAGGAAAACAAGGGCTGCAAATTGTCATACGGCAGAACAGAATATGATTTTGACGAGATGACCGTCACCTCTTTTGCTCCAGGTCAGTCGATTAAGGTTGAACCCATTCCTGGAGTACCGCTTGCCAAATATACGGTATTGGCTTTCCATCCCGAGTTGTTCAACCGCACCCAGCTTGGCAAGAACATCTCCCGCTATGAGTTCTCGACTATACAAGCAACGAAGCTCTACATCTATCCGCTGCCGAGGTAAACATCTTCCGTGATGTACTCTCAATGATTAAGCAGGAACTTCAGCATCCTATAGATAGACATTCGCGTGAACTCATCGTTTCAAACATCGAGTTGCTGCTGAACTACTGCCTGCGCTTCTACGACCGACAGTTTATCACACGCGAGGAGATAAATCATTCGGTGGTAAAGAAGTTCATCTCTCTGCTCGATGAATACATTGCTCGGAAAGCAGAGCGTGAGGGGCTGCCTACCGTAGCCTACTTTGCCGACAGATGCTGCTATTCTACCAAATATTTCGGTGAATTAGTCAAGACAGAGACTGGCAGAACCGCAAAGAGTCTGATCAGCGACCGACTGCTTTCTGCAGCCCGCCAACTACTTGTAGATGAAACCTTAACCATTACGCAAGTCAGCCAGCGCCTCGGCTTTGAATATTCTCAGCACTTCGTCCGCTTTTTCAAGGCACAGACGGGAAAGACTCCAAGCGAGTACCGAAAAACTGCTTAAATATAATGAAGCATATATAGAATAACTGTTATTTTTTACATCAAAGATGTTTTCTGGAGAAGAATTTGAAAATATGGAGAAGATTTAAAAAAAATGATACAATGAAGAAAATAGTACAGACAGCAGGGCGCACCCAGTTGGGTGAGTTTGCCCCAGAGTTCGCTCACCTCAACGACGACATCCTCTTCGGAGAAGTATGGAGCCACAATGACCTGCTTTCATTGCGCGACCGCAGTTTGGTAACAATCACTTCGCTCATCAGCCAAGGAATCACCGACAGCTCACTGAAATATCACTTGCAGTCGGCTAAGAATAACGGAATTACCCGCACGGAAGCGGCAGAGATTATTACTCACATCGCCTTCTACGCAGGTTGGCCAAAGGCCTGGGCAGCCTTCAATCTGGCAAAGGAGGTATGGAACGAAGACGTGAAAGGCGAAGACGCCAAGGCTGCTTTCCAGCGCGAGATGATATTCCCTGTTGGCGAACCCAACATAGCTTACGCCAAATACTTCAAAGGCAACAGTTATCTGGCACAAATATCTGACAGTCAGATACCTTTCTTCAACGTTACCTTTGAGCCTGGCTGCCGTAACAACTGGCATACGCACCACGCCACAAAGGGCGGCGGACAAATGCTGGTAGGTGTAGCCGGACGTGGCTGGTATCAGGAGAAAGGAAAGCCTGCGCAGGAAATCCTCCCCGGCACAGTCATCCATATTTCTGCCAACGTGAAGCATTGGCACGGTGCAGCCAAAGACAGCTGGTTTGCCCACCTAGCCTTTGAAATACCTGGCGAGAACACATCCAACGAGTGGCAGGAGGCTGTGAGCGATGAGGAATATAACAAGATAAAATAACAATAAGATTTATGACTTCACTTCAAGAAAGACTGTTCACCATGCAGGATAAGCAGTATGCTGCTTTCCATGCGAAACTGACACCGGGAGTGCCTATGGAAAGTTTCATAGGCATTCGTGTGCCTGTGCTCCGCAAGTTCGCAAAAGAATTTACAAAGGAGAAAGAATGCGAGGAGTTCCTTCAGCAGCTTCCTCACGAATACTACGATGAGAACATGCTTCACGGTCTCCTCATTTCCGAGGTAAAGGACTACGAGGAATGCATTCGTCTTACAGACAGTTTCCTGCCATTCGTGGACAACTGGGCTGTTTGCGACATTATGTCTCCGAAGGTGTTTGCCAAACACAAGAAGGAGCTATTGGCGAAGATCAAGACTTGGAGTAAATCGTCACACGTTTATACTTGTCGTTTTGGAATAGAGGCGCTTATGTCTCATTACCTGGATAAAGACTTCAAGGCAGAGTATCTTGAAATTCCTGCATCAGTAAGGAGCGAAGAGTATTACGTAAAGATGATGGTAGCCTGGTTCTTCGCCACCGCCCTTGCCAAGCAATGGGACCAGGCGATTCCCTACATCGAGCAACAACGCCTTGCTCCCTGGACGCACAACAAGACCATCCAGAAGGCCATCGAGAGCTACAGAATCACGCCCGAGCAGAAGGAATATCTGCGGACATTGAAGATAAAATAATTATGACACAAGATACATCTACATATTACGTTTGGATAGGTGGCTCATGTGATTATGGTCATAAAGAGCGAGCTGGTGGTGCTGCCGTTGTGATTGAGCATAACGGCAACATCATCAGCCGTGATGTAATCAGCGACCTACACACCACTGAGTTCCGCATGATGCTAACCCTCATGGTGAAGGTAATGCAGGAAATACCGGAAGGTTCCGACATTCTCTTCCTGACCAATGCCGCCTATATTCAGAACTTTGACAAGACTCCAACGGCTAAATCAGCCAATCCAGACTTGATCATTCAATGCATCGAGGAAAAGAAAAGGCACAACTCAGTCGGGGTCAAGATTGTGCAATATTACAAGAGTCCACTGCTGATAGAAACCCACGATAGGGCTACGGAAGCAATGGCAAAGACAAGAAAGGAGTTTCATCTGAAAAACAAATAAATGTTTAGGGCCATTTTCCGGTCATTAAGGTCACGGTCATTTCCGGTCATTAAGGATTTCAACTTCTCTATTCTGGTAACACATTAGCGCTTTTTGATAACACATTTGTAACACACATGGATGATTTCTCAATACGTCAAATCCATAACATATTGATTAATAGCTATTTACAAAAAGAGTATGTAAAAGAGGAATAAGTGATAAAATATATTTAAAAACAAAAAAGAACAACAGAGATAAGTGCCTATGAATAAGTAACTTACTACTATTGTTCTCTCACGCTATTTTTGTACAAATAAGTTTCATTTTGCTTATTATAGTGATTCCGTTGGGGTTCGAACCCAAGACCCACAGCTTAGAAGGCTGTTATACGGAACACCAATAAAATGTCTAAACAATAGCAACTTACGCTATAGGCGAATAATCATTTTGCGGCAATTTTGCGACATTTTATGCAAGCCTACTCCACAGAACATACAAATATACTTTACATTATCATTTCCTTTTCTGCTGATATTCCACAACTAAGAGCTGCTTCACATCTGCTAAATCCAACTCTAAATCACGATAGGTAGGATTAAAGGAACGCAATATAAGCTTTCCATTATTCATATCCAAGTCAATGATACGCTTCAACAGAATACCTTCTTTATGAACTATGATATATTCCTTTCCGTCTATATGAAGTCCATTGCTTTTTACCATGTAGTCAGGGCAGACTTTACATATAACGATGTCTCCATTCTGATAAGCTCTAGACGAGCCATCATCCATAGAATCACCGCTTACCTCGAATGCTACGTACTTTTCTTTATCTTCCTTTACAATAGGGATTGTTGGGAGCGATGATATATATACATCATCCGCATATCCACTGAGATAACTCTTATAAGCCATCTTAGGAACAAGAGGAACAAAGCTGACGCTTGAATTGATATTCGACTTGAGGTCATCGTTGAACATCTTTCCTTCTCCGGTCTTAAGCCAATTCAGATTTAGTTGAGGGTAAGCCAAAGAGATATTCTTCAAGAAAGTATCACTAGGTATATCCGGCAATCTGCTAATCGAACTGGTATAGCTCTTACACTTCCGCAAAAAGAATGTAGTACTGATTCCCATCTCTGTACAGAATGGTGCAATCCTGCTTTTGTAGTTGTTGAATCTTTCAATATTTGACTCGGGTTGCAACATTTCACCAGCTCCATTGGCTAGCCAATCCATATTAAGGTCTGGGAATTTAGAATTTACCCTATAAGACACTCTTGCTGTGAATACGCCATTTTTTCCAATTATAGGAAAGTTTGATGCCACATCAGCTTTATCGCAAAATTCACGCTTGGTAATTCCTTTATATTTAAGGTACTCACGCAGTCTTGTTTTTGCGTTTCCGTTCTCATTAAACTTGACAGGAGAAGAAATAAACATTTCTCCCATTCCGGTTCTGATAAAGCTTGGATTCACCTGTGGAAATTTACTTGTTATGGCTTGCAAGCTTTTTGATGACACACGATTAGTGATGCGGCTTACGAACCCATGCCCCAAGCCTACGGTGTCTTCGAATTTTTCGTTTGAAGTGTAACCCAAAGCAGTGATTACAGCCTTCAGTCTTTCGTATGCACTATTCATAACCTAAAATTTAATACGCAGTAAGCGCATGTGTAACTTAATTTATGTAAATATTTAGAGTTTCAAGACAATAAAAGTTAATATAGTATTTAAAAACACTAATTAATTTGCATACTTGCAAAACATTTCTTATCTTTGCACTCGAAAACATTAAAGATGTTGCAAATATACATAACAATATCGTAACTTGCAAGAAATTTAATATATTTTTTGTAATATTACATAAAAAGGTGAGACACACCATAAAAACTGTAGAAAGAATATGTCATTAAGCGAGATTAAGCAATTAGTATCAGTCGCATTTCAAGCGGGACGGATGGATGCCCAATTTGAAATGGGGTTGCGTTCCGACAGGATACGCAGAAAAGATGCCGAATGCTATCTTGCATCAAAAGGATTTGAAAAGCAGATGATTGACAAATGGGTCAAGAATAGGTTAATGAAAGAATATGTAGGTGATAGTAAAAACTCACCTAGATATTATTCTCTCAAAGAAATCAATGAACTTGTCGTTTCTTGTCAGATAAAGAAAATGATTATTTAAAATATACGACTATGGCAGAGAATAAGGCAGCGAAGCCTGTAGAAGGGCAGAGCGTAGAAATTAAGGATTATGAGTTTCGCCTCCTTGATGCGGATGAGATAGAAGTCCGTGTCGGTCAAGGTGGTAATCAGAAGTCACCGGACTGGTGTTCCTTGTTGCTTTACAAGGACGCAAGATGTGATATGAGACGATTAGATGAGAAGTTCGGCATCTATGGTTGGAAACGTAAACATGAGCTTATCGGTCAGAACCTCTTTTGTACGGTTTCCGTTTATAAAGAAGGCATCGGTTGGATAGATAAGCAAGATGTTGGTACGCCAAGTAACACTGAAGCCGTTAAAGGTCAAGCAAGTGATTCTTTCAAGCGTGCATGCTCTTGTTTAGGTATCGGTCGAGAATTGTATACTGCTCCCAAGAAGATATTCATCAACCTCAACCGAAACACCGAATATTCTCAAAGCGGAAAGTTGAAGACAATTTTCCATGTTGGATATGTAGGTTATACAAACAGATGTATTGCCAAACTTATTATTCAAGATGAGAATAACATTGTGCGTTGGTATTGCGGCATGACAGAACAAGAAGTTCTTGAATGGATGAATGAGCAGAAAGAAGTATATGGTTACTCTGAACCAGCCCCAAAGAGCGAGGAAGAAAAAGACGAAAATCTTAATGAGCAAAAACAATATGCTTATCCACAATTGCAACAGGCTCAAATTTGGGAGGACGTAGATAGAGTTTGGAACGGATTCCCAGACCTTCAGAAGTCCGAAGAGTTTAAACGCAAATGTGCATTACGAAAGATGGAACTCGCACAGAGCAAGAAGGATTTAAAAGCAGTTTATGATGCTTATCCCGAATATCAAAAGAATGCAGAGTTCTTAGCTAAGTTGACTCAATTTAAATCAAGATTAGTATGATACAATTGAATAACAGTGGAGTTCTTTATGAGGACTCCACACATCAATACTTTTATGATGGTCGTGAATTAAGTGGCATTACAGGTATGCTTCATCAGTATGTATTTCCCAATATGTACTCTAACGTAAGCGAAGAGGTATTGAAGAAAGCTGCCGAAAAAGGCACTATTATCCATGAGCAGGTAGAGTTGTTTGCTTCATTGGGTATTGAGCCAGCCTCAGAGAGTGTCAAGGATTTTGTCGCTTATATCAAGAAGAATGGATATGAGATTATAGGTAGCGAATATGTCCTTCGAATCGGAGAAGACCATGCAAGTGCAATCGACTTGGTGATGCACAAGGATGATGCACCGGACGATGAGGTTGAGATTTGGGATATTAAGGGTACTTATTCCGTTAATAAGGAGTATGTGCGTTGGCAGAACTCGATGTATAAGTTCGGTTTCGAAACATTGAATCCTCATCTGAAGGTTACACGTATATGTTGTATGTGGTTGCGTGATGACGAGAAGCGTGGAACAATCTGCAAACTCATCCCATTAGGCAAGCCAAGACCTGCGAGTGATGTTAAAGAATTGTTCCGATGCGAGAAAGAAGGTCGTTTGTATAATGATGATACAAAAACACCTTATTACATTATAGATAACGAAATCGCACTCATGGACGTTCAAGAGCGCATTGCTAAATTGCAAGAACAGGAAAAGGAGTTGAAGGCAGCTATCTTTGATGGTATGTCAAATGACAACCTCACATCTTATAAAACTTCAATTTACACTTATTCCTTGAAGTCTGCTTCTGAGAGGGTTACGTTAGACACGAAGGCTTTTGATGCGGATGACGAAGAAGCTTACAACCATCTATTGAAAAAGTATAAAAAGGTAACTAAGGTAAAGCCTAGTTTGACCTTGAAAAGAGTTGGATAATTTATTGTTTTATTAAATATTTTAAGTTATGTCTAATAGTTATAAAGGTAAGATTGTTGCTATCGAAGGCATTCAATCTATTCAGAGACAAGGTAAAGAACCATTTGAAAAGAGACGTTTGATGCTTGATGCAACACGTTTCGATGGTTTGACAGGTGAACGTGGCTACGAAAAGCGAATCATCTTTGAATTCTGTGGTAAGAATGTACATGTACCGGATGGTTTTAATGTCGGGGATATTGCTGAAGTATTCTTTGACGTTGAATCATATCAAGGAACAAAGAAGGATGGCACAACAGACTGGTTTACATCTGTTCGTGGCTACAAGATGCAAAAGATTGAAGCACAGAACAATGCGCCTCAAGGTGGCATGCAAGCTGCTGCTAATAATCCTTTTCCACCACAAGCTCCAGCCTCAGGTTCAGCACCAATTCCACCAGCACAGCCGAGTGGCACTAATACATCTGATGCGCCATTTTAAACTTATTATGGTGGAGAATTAATTTTCTCCACCTTTCATTAAAGACAGATGGTATATAATATGTTGAATCCGGTCGAGCTTGAAAAGTTCGAGGAACGAACCAGGGCTATGATAACCAAAGCCAAGAAACTACAAGGTGATTATTATAATGAGAAGTTCTTTGTTGTTGACCTTAAAGAAAGACAACAATCTAGGACAATTCAGCAGAATGCTTATCTGTGGGTAACAATTACTTACGTAGCTATTGAAGAAGGATATACTAAGGACTATATCGAACAAGAGTTCAAACGTGTAAATAAGGATGTTTTTCTTAGGGAGCGTGAGAATAAACAAGGCAAGACCTTCCAATATTGGAGGCACATACCAGACCTTGACAAAGAAGAAATGTCTTTATGTATAGACCGATGGCTTCATCATTGCTCAATGGAAAGAGGATTATACATACCTACTCCACAAGACCATGCTTATATGGTATGGCAGACGCAGGTGGAGAGGCAAGCAGAATTAAATAAAGAGTTTCTATAGGATGCTTGGTGTCGTAGCTCAGTTGGATAGAGCAAATGTTTCCTAAACATTAGGTCGTGAGTTCAAGCTTCACCGATACCACATTCTCTAACATAAAAATAAAGAATATGAAATCATTAACAGGAAAGTATTTTATCGTAGGTGTTCGTTATGAGAAAACTCTAGAAGACGGAACGAACGCTAAAACTACAGAGCAATATGTTGTAGATGCCTTGTCATGGTCAGAATGCGAGGCTAAGACTACAGAAGAAATGGCGGTGTACACAAATGGTGATATGGAGATTGTCACTATGAAGAAAGCTAGCTTCTCTGAGTTGTTCCTTTCAGAGGTAGATAGTGAAGATAAATACTACGATTGCAGTATTAACATGATTACTATTGACGAAAAATTTGGCAAGGAGAGGAAGACCAAGGTTCGTTATCTTGTGCAGGGTGATACCATTGAAAAGGCTCGTAAGAATGTAGATGAGATTATGGGTAAGACTATGATTGATTACAATATTACAAGTCTTAAGGAAACATCAATCATGGACGTATTCTTGCATATGGGTAAACCAAAGGAGTAAGGCTTTTCATTTTTCTTATTATTTAATTAGTTTGAAATCCCCCTATGGGGTGGTGCTGCTTAGTTCAATGGTAGAACGTCCGCCCAAATCGGAAAAAGGTTGTGGGTTCGACCCCCACAACAGCAACTATGACTTTTGGTTTGATAAAGGATAAAGATTATGGGATATTATGATAGATTCAACAAAGGTGGAAAGAAGCCTAAACACCAAAGGAGCGAGAAGCAAAAGTGGGTTGACAAGCTAGATAGGCTTATGTCGGTTTATATCCGCATGAGAGACTCTAGAGAGTTTCACTATAAGTACTTCAGATGTATCAGTTGTGGACGAATATTGCCAATCGACCAAGCCGACAATGGGCATTATTGCGGACGAACTCATATGAGTTTGCGCTTTGATACACGTAATCAGAATGCGGAATGCAAACGATGCAACAGATTCTCTTCTGACCATCTTATCGGTTATAGAAAGAATTTGATAATGAAGCTTGGAAGATTGGCTTATTTGCAGAAGCATCCTCACGTTCCTTTAGATATGGAAGAAGTTAAGCGGCTCGGAGAGCAACAAGTTGATTTATTGGAGGTAATGAAACATCAAGCAAAGAATTGGTCGGTGTTCGAATTACAGGAACTCTATAAATACTATGCGGCTCTAATTCTGAAAATGAATGAAGAAAAAGATAATCAATAAGATTTAATTAATGTTATAGCCGCAACAATAGACACTAATTTATTTGCATTATTAAATTATTCTTCGTACCTTTGCAATCGTCTTGGTGAGACACACCATAAAAACTGTAAAGTCATTTTTCTATTGGCTTTTGTTATGCATAAGACTTGTGCATTCCTATATAGTAACAAAAGTGATTTCATATTATTTGTGAAATGAAGTTTAAATTAAGACCATATCAAGAAGAGGCTAGCAAGAAGGCTGTTGAGTTTTTCTTGGATGAAAAGAAAAATTGGAACGCTCTGGAAGTGCTCCCTACAGCATCGGGCAAATCCTTAATTTTGGCAGATATAGCTGCTAGACTCAAGGATAAAGTGCTTGTGTTCTCTCCTACTAAGGAGATTTTGGAACAAAACTACAAAAAGTATTGTTCTTATGGATTTGATAATGCCAGCATCTATTCCGCTAGCTTTAAATCAAAAGAAATCAGCGATGTTACTTTTGCTACAATTGGTAGCGTGAAAGGACATCCCGAATTGTTTACTGACTTCAAGTACATATTGATTGATGAGGTTCATTTAGTGAAACCTGAATCCGGCATGTATAAGGAGTTTCTTGATAAATTAAAGAGCAAGGTCATAGGTTTAACCGCAACACCTTTCCGTCTGTATTCCTATCAGAACTATGGTAGCATACTGAAGTTTCTGACAAGAAGTAGAGACAAGATTTTCAAGGAGCTTATCTACTATGTTCAAGTTGAGGATATGGCAAAAAACGGATATATCTGTCTTCCGAACTATTACACATGCCCACCACCACAATGGAACGAAGGAAACTTGCAGCTCAATTCAACTTGCCGTGATTACACTGACCAAAGTGTCAAGCAAGAATATGAACGTGTAGATTTGTACGGATGGCTAGTTAGTGTTGTTAAAAGATTGCTTAATCCTAAACGAGGTGGACAGCGTAAAGGTATCTTGGTTTTTACGAAGTTCGTTAAGGAGGCTCAGAAACTGACATATTCCATACCTAACTGCGAAATGGTCTGTGGAGAAACACCACCGAAAGAACGTGAAGCAATCATCGAGCGTTTCCGTAATGGTCAGACTAAGGTATTGGTAAATAGTCAAATATTGGTCGTAGGTTTTGACTATCCGGAGTCAGATACGGTCGTGTATGCAAAGCCAACACGTTCATTAGCGCAATACTATCAAGTCGTAGGAAGACTTCTTAGACTATCAAAAGGGAAACAACCTTGGTTTGTTGACCTCTGCGGTACTTATGAGAGGTTCGGGAAAGTTGAAGACTTGAAATTGCTAGACCTAAACGGCAAAGGAAAGTGGGTAATAATGAGTGGAAATAAACAATTAACAAATACATTCTTTTAAAATATGATAGTAAAATTAGACGAAAAAGCGTGTAGCTTGGATGCTGATGAATTAGTCGCTTTCGTCCGTCTTTCATTTAATGCTGACAAAGACGGATATGTGTATGGGAGCAACAAAGAATTATCGGAAAAGATAGGTATGTCGGTGGCAAAGACAAAAAAAGCTATTGATGGGTTATTTCAGAAACAAATGGTATCTATCGGAAACGGAAAAGTCTTTATTTGGAAACATGAAGACAACATAGAATTTGCTGAAGGTGAAGAATCTAAACCACACAAGAATGAACCTGAACGAATAGCATTGAATAACGTCCCTAGTGTACAACAAGTGGATGATAAAGCAAAGAAGGTTTGCGAATATTTCAATAAGGTTATCGCTGGAAGAGGAATGCCTCTAGTTCATGCTCTGACATCAAAGAGAAAGTCAATGATTAATTCACGGCTTAAAGAATATGGGAGTGAGCAGATGAAGTTGATGATTGACAAGGCGGCAGCATCTTCATTCCTTAATGGTAGTAATGGATGGATGGCGAGTTTTGATTGGATTATGAGACCAAATAATTTTGTTAAAGTATTGGAAGGAAATTATGATGATAGAAAGCAAGGGACTAATAAAGACGCAGAGCAAGGCTATTACCAAGAATCAGCCGACCTCGTGCAGCGCCTCAATCAACAGAGAAAAGCAACGAATATTCAATGAGTACGGAACATTCGATAACGTTCTAATGTCTTTCTCTCCATCTAGCCAAGTAGGTAGTAAGATGCCAATCGGAAAAGCTTTTACAAGCAACGCACCAACACTTACCTATCTTGACTTGTGTTATGGAGAAGGAAGTGCAATAACATGGCTTGTAGCTTGGGTTTCTGAAGTCTATGGTATTTGTGGCTTTGTAAATAATGAGGTTACTGACAATATCAAGATAATGACTGCAAATGCTATAAAGGATGAGTATTATTTCCTTAATCTGAACGAGCTGATTACTTTCTTCAAGATGTTTATTGCCGGAAAGTTTGAGAAATTCTACAAGAAGCCAAATCCGCAAGTTATAACAAAGAGCTTGAATACTTTCTGTTCCCATCGTATAGATGCCATAAAAGCAGTAGAGGCAAATATAAAGAAAGAGAAAGAGGCTAAAGAAGATGAGGCTATCAAGCAAAATGCCATCACTTATGAAGAATGGGCGGCAAGAAAAAAAGCTAAGGGCGAGGAAGTTAATATAGAACTTATCGAAGACGAGAAAGGCAACAAGATTTTTCGGGTTAAAGCTCCTAAAGCTGATGCTAGATTAGACTCAGCTTATATGATAGTCAAGAATACAACAAATGCAGATTTTAAGGCTATATGCAAGCTAAGAGAATATTTCGTTAAGAAATATGGTATAGACCCATACGACTTGATTAGAAGTTTAGGGAATAAAAAACTTAGAGAATATGAAGAAAGAAGAAATTGTCAAGGCAATCATTAAGAACCTTAGAGATGTAAATGGCAAAAAGTTCCGCAAGGATGATGTTCAAGCCATTGTGAATTATTTCATAGACCTCACAAAGCAATCGTTGCGCAACAGAGACCGTGTTATGATACGCAGCTTTGGAACATTTGTGGTACGACATAAAAATCCCAAGCAAATTAATTGCGTGCGAACAGGAGAGAAAACGATGACAAGGGAGAAAGACCATGTGGCTTTCATTCCTTCTAATGATTTTGACTTAGATTCAATAGTATAAAATGGAGATAGCAGAAATAGAACAGATTATAGAGGCTTGCAACTTTGATGTTGCTAGCCAGACCCAAAGAGCAGAAACATTCAACGTAATTGACGCTATTGTAGAAATGCGCAAATACGAAGGTCGTTTCAACGCCAAACGTTGGGAATATGAAAATGTTAATGGACGTGGTACGATAGAAATATATTCTAAACTCGTTGCCGGAACTCTAGAGGACAAATTAGCAGAGTTTGCTATTATATTATTCTCAATGGCCAATAAGTACAAGATGAATGTCAAATCATTGAGGCTAGACCCAGATTCAATGAGAGACCGTTCCTTTGAAGACTTGATGATGTCTATGCTGAAGATTGAAATGACACATTACCGAGTGTTCAAGAAGATAATAATCTTGATTGGCATGCTTTGCGGATATTGCATGATGAATGGTATTGATTTGTTGTGGTTCGTTAACAAAAGACTTTTGATAAACATTAAATAGGCTAAAATATGAAGAAGTTAAAGTTAGTTTTTACAAGTACGGATTTCGCATCTTATACGAAGAGTACTATGGGTATGTTATGCAAGGTTCTTTTACGAATTCCTTACCTTGTACTTGTAGGCATAGTTAGTACAACATGCTGGCTTGCTAAGTGTATTGTAAGGTTCTGTAAGGAGAATACAAAGGCAGCAGTAATAATAGGCTTTGCTATCTGCTTTATGGTTATGTTTGTTGAGTTTATCTATTTTAAAATTCAACTAGCAAAGAGTTCGTATCAGACAAGTGAACTTATAAAGCGGAACTATGAGCTGGAGCAGACCGACAGATACGATATAGGCTTCCATGATGCAATGGCAAAGAACAGAGAAATGCTTACACAAAATATTGAACCATGACAAACGAATTCAATGATGCGTTTACGAGAGCACAAGCTTTGCAGAGGAGGTTTAACCCAGATTACATGAACTCCTTTTCGATAGCAATTAAATATGATAGCTATTACGAGGAATACATGGAGATTGAATTGAGAACAGATAATGATAAGTTCTTTATTTCTACATTGACATGCGTTTACGAAGAGGATTATACTCTGAGATTGGACGAATTAGAAAAAACAATAGATAAATTATTAACAGAAGAAGACAATGATTAAAAAAGTTATTTTTGTAAGCCTGTTGGATGTTATAAGTATTCCATCGGGTAATGAGCATTCTGTAGATATTACGGATTTTCAGCTAAAGCACGATTTCTTTAGAGCGTTGCAAGCAGATGATAATATAGTCCGTGTCAATATATTAGGATATGACAAGAACCAGGTAATGTATTCAAGCGATATAACATTCAAGAAAATGGTATCGGTTATTACATACGAAATTGCCATGTATGCAGATAAGGCTGTAGTTCCATATTGCTCTACTGATAATATTGATGATACTTTTGTTGATGCTGCAAAAAGCACCGAGAGTATAGAGTTTCTCAAAGACAAATCTAATTGGCTGATTATTGGGAACGATGGTCTGGCTGATAAATTTGGGGTTGACAATATAACAATGGAGGATTTCGTCAATGGAGAACTTGGAGAATATTCTGAAGGAGCTAAGACAGCAGAAAAGAGATAAACATATTAAACCGGAAATCTTGACCTTAGCAACCATAAAAAATGAGTACGGAAAAGACCCGTTACCTGAGTTGCGTAACTTATGGGCTAAAGGACTGGTTAAGAATTGTAGAACTTTAAATGATTTAGGCTTTATATACAATGGATAAGGAGTTAATAAAAAAGTTAGTTGCACAAGGCAAGGCTTATGTACTTGACTTGCGAGGTGGTCGTGTTCCTTATAAGGAAGGTAATGCTGCGGCAGTTGATTTTTACTGTCCACAAGATGTGGTATTGAATATGCCTTGGGTGAAAATGGGAAGAGGTCACATAAATCTGCATTTAGGCGTTGAACTTCCTAAAGATGTTGGCTTGGATATTCGTTCACGTTCCGGCTTTACTGACAAAGGTATGCAAGTTGATGTGGCCTTTATTGGCAAGAACGAAACACAAGTTGGTTACATGACTAATGTTAGAGCGGATATTGATATTTGTCTAGGTCTGGTCGATGAAGACTATAGGGACAATATTGGTGCGCTTTATAGAGTTAATTCCGACCGTTATATGCCGACAAAGGATAGCAAATTTAAACTAGATTCAGATTACGAATATTATGTTTTCGTAGTCAAGAAAGGTACTCGTATTTGTCAGGGGGCATTCCGCAAGGTAGAAAATCCAGATTGCATACTTGGAGAGTTGAATATGGAAAATAATCGTGGAGGAGGATACGGACATGGTGGAGCAAAATAACAATGGGTGTTGCGAATATGCTAACAAGTATATCTTTGAGATTAGACATTTGGCAGACATGATTGAATGCAAGGATAATGCCACTTTCGTTTCATCTCTAAGGGAGGACTTCGGAAAGCTCGGATTATTTTCAAGCGCAGCCAATTTCCTTCGTCTTATGTATGAGATACGAGCATCTTCTGAAGACAAAGAAACCTTACGAAGCCATATCAGTGTAATGGCGATGGAAGCCTTGCTTACGCTCTCTTGGTATATTGTTTCAGATTATAACGACATCATCGAGTCGCAAATCGAATTGTTCAAAACCAAAAATAAGCGGTATGGAAACGCATTTTCTGAATGTTTTGCTAAAGATGGTTATCCGTATGCCTTCGGTCATTTGCAAGAGAAGATTAATCGTATTTGCTCTTTGCTGACTTTGAACGAGGATGCTAAAGAAGAGCCTGTCCTAGACAGCTATAAAGATTTATTGGGGTATTGTATTTTAACGCTTATCGAAATAAAATGAGATACCGAATAACAAGAATAGAAAAAGTTATCAATGGGCAGAGTTCGTACGAGCACTGCTCGTTGATAGTTTCTAACATAGAAAAGTTTAGGAAACAAATAGATGCAGACGAGGTTAACTTCGTCTATGAAATGTTGGATTAAAAATAGAAAAGAATGAAAGAACCAGACATTGAAATGAATCTAAAGAAAATCATGGAACGCATAAAATGGATTAGAGAAACTAAGGCCATCTTATCCAAGGAAGAAATAAGTCTTTCCATTCCATTGATGCAAGACTTATCGCAAGTAGGCAATATTTACGATAAGTTTATGAGCTATCATGCCGGACGAAATTCCACAATGGTACGCAAGCAATTTATCTTTGTTATTCTTTATCTTTATTCTCCTAGTGCCCTTGGCGGTTCTAAGATGAGAAGAGGGTTAAGAGAAAAAATCGCTAAGGTTTTGGGGTGTACATGTTCTAATGTAAGCCATGATTACAAAAACATCAGTTTCTATTATGTTACTTACCGAAGTTTCCGTAATGACGTGAATGAAATATTGGATAAGCTATTAATAGATTTGGGTTTAAAAGAGATAGGGGAAGAATAACTTCCCCTACCCTTTTTAAAGCAATCGCAACTCTTGTTTAATACCAAGCTTTTTTGACTCTTTATTAAAGAACTCTAATTTACGTTTTACTTTATCTTTAAATTCCTCGAACAATGCAATTAGAGCCTCTTGCTCGGTATCAAAAAGTGATTCCTCTCTAATTGTATGCTGTTTAGTTCGTTCACGATAGTCGGGCTTATATTTGTAATCTATCCACCAACCCGAAGAATTAAATTCGTTCCCCTCAAACCAAGATACGTTGCAGCATCCCTTTACTATACAGCGTTGTGGGGCATCAAACCATCCATCAATATACCAAGCAATATCTCCATTCTTATATTTGGGTATTGGCCTTTCCTCTTTGTTCGTATATTTATATTTCTTCATATTCTCTTTTTTATTACTTATAGAAATCCCTATTATAAATACCTGAAAGCCTTTGCATATCTTCCTCTGTTATGGAGTACTTGTAGTTTAACTGATATTGAATATAGTCTCCATACTCCACATCTTTACATGGGAACAGCTTTCCGTTATCAATTCGTTTGAATATTATATTATAATCTGTCCTCACTCCCTTGTTAATAATTGAGAAGTGACTTCCTACAGACTCTCGTTTATCTATTACTTCATACCAAAAAGTTTTACCTTTATGAGACCTATCGTTAACACCCATATAAGCAAAAATTCCTAATATAAAAAGAACAAATAAAAGTTTAAAACAACTGTTATCTTTTTCCATATTACTAATGTTTTACTACTTCCAAATACTTTAATTTTGCGAATCTGTATGATACATATATCTTATCTATATTCACATCTGTATTAAAGGCAAGGATACATCCTTTATCATCATAGAACCCAAGGATAATATACTTTTCCTCTACATACCCTGCAACGTATGCACCAATATCATTACCTTTATAAAGAACAGGCTCTCCACGATACGCATTAAAAAAATCTTTATTTGTCATACGCTATCGCTATTTTAGTTCATCAAAGTCAAGCCACTCAATCTTATCGTAGCACTCATACAGAACTTCGATACGCTGTGTTCCGTCTCCTCTTGTGACAACCCATATATCGTCACTCATTGCTCCATAATGAAGAGCCGTAGGATTTACGCCACCTCCACTATATCGGAACATTACCCACTTTTTTAAAGGTGGCTTATCTTCTTTTAGGTCGTGCCATAATGATGCAGCATTCACGTAAGGAACGTTTTCCGTATCACAATCGGTAACACCAACCATTTCTGTACTGAACGTTACTCCGTTAAGCTCATTGTAATCTACCTCATCTTCATTGCTACAGATATTGAGGTAAATCTTCTTTGGTAAATTCTTTACTTTCATATCACTTAAATTTAATAATAAAAAACTCAGTATCAAGCCATTTGTCGGGGCAAAGACCTTTTTTAGGCTTACCGATGGTGATACCTTCGATTTCCTTTTCGATACGTGGACTATCCTTGCGGTAGCCGTTGATGAAGAGAACGTGGGTGAATGACTTGTATTCCGGTTCACCTGTCACACAACAATAACCGCCGTACTCATCAAAAAGCACTTCGCCGCCTTCGGCTTGCTGGTTTACAAGTCGGGATGCCCAATACGGCTTTATCTCCCGATACTCTTCATCCTTTCTTTCGTCAGCAATCATATCGAACCACAGCTTGCTGACGGATAGGGTCAATACTTTCTTTTCCAAACTCAGAATGTTTTAATCATTATGTTACTGTCTCTTCTTAACTCAGCCATAAACTTTCGCTTGTCCATTAGGTTCGGCTTGTAGTCCGTCTTATGGCATCCACACTGACCAACACGAAACCAATAGTCTATCTTTCCGAAAGGAACAGGCTTGGCGTTTGCGAAACTATACTTCTTTTTCATTCTTCCACTTCCTCCCAGTTTCCTTGCTCATTATAATTTTGCTTTGAAGTTGTAAATTGGCTTAATGACATCAATGACATCAACCGTAGGTTTGATTAACTCAACAATCTCTTCGGTTGGCTTGTATGCCATAGGTGCTTCATCAATGGTTTCTTCACAAACTGATGTGGAATAAATACCATTCATTTCATTCTTGTAAGAATCCATAGATAACTCTTTCTTTGCCTGTGTACGAGACATTAATCTACCTGCGCCATGAGGGGCAGAGCATAGCCAATCTTTGTTACCTTTTCCCTTGCAGATAAGAGAACCATCACGCATATTCATTGGGATAATGACTACCTCATCCTTTTTTGCACTGATAGCTCCCTTTCGCAATATACCCTTGTCTGTATCTATATAGTTGTGAATGGTTGTAAAAGAATACTTATCTGAATTAGCATCAATATCTACACCTAAAGCATTTACAAGTCTGTTGGCGATAATCATTCTGTTTCGTTCAGCATATTTTTGAACTATGCGCATATCATTGAGGTAGTCATTGAGCAAATCACCTTCCAAGTAAGAAAGTTCCTTGCTTATATTTTTAGTACCTAATGACTTAATAACACTCTGTATCTCATTTTCTCTGCCTTCGCTTTTTAGCTTGGCAATAACCTCAGACTTATCCGCTATTTTCTTACGGCAATACTCGTAGGCAAGTTTTTGGTAATAGTTGCATACCCTAACACCAAGGTTTCTACTTCCTGTATGTATCACAAGAAACTTCTCTCCTTCTTCATTTGCATCTAACTCAATAAAGTGATTGCCACCGCCAAGACTTCCAACAGAACGATATACTATTTCCATGCTGTCAAGACAATCCCAAGCACGGAATTTGCCAAACATACAACCATCAACCAATCCGTTTATGCAGGCTGATACTTCTCCCTCGTTGACATTAAAACCAGACGGAATCAACTTATTGACTGCTTCATCAAATTTCTGCAAGTCAATATCAACTTTACCAAGTCTTACGACTTTCATGCCGCAGCCTATATCTACTCCAACAGTGTTAGGAACTACTCTGTTATCAAGCTCTATTACCGTGCCAATAGTGCATCCTTTACCTGCATGGCAATCTGGCATTATTCTTATTTTACAACTATTGTAAGCCTCGCTATTAGATAGGGTTTCTATCTGTTTGATAGCTTCATCTTCTATTGTCTTTGCGAAAATCTTTGTAAACTCATTCATATCTCATTTCTTTTTATTTGTTAAACTTATCGCCTTGGTGATGCGGTGGTCTTTTTTACCAACAAAACCATAGCATATTTTGTACTCAAAATCTCTTAATCTTCTGTACCAATAATCACTTGCCGTACTTAGATGACGAGCTTGCTTCATTATCTTCTTAGCTAATCTAATCTTCATACACCAACTAACTTTCCAATCAAACGATGTTCGTGCTTATCGAAAGTAATTCCATACTTGAACATTTCTTCAAAAAGCATAAGACGCTCCTCGTTGGTAGCCAACCGAGTAGATTTCTTTTTATCCTCGGTCATTGTGAAATGAGAGCCTACCATTAAATTCTTATATTCCTTATGGAGATAAAGATAACAGAACAGATTATGATATTCTGGTTTCCAACACTTACATAACACAATCCAATTATTATTTATCACAACTATATTGCCTTCAGCAACAATATCTTCAAACATATTATTTTCCATACGCTACTTCTTTTTACGACAAGGGCAACTCTCAGCGTGGATAACGCAAACACCATGTTTCGTGTCCACAACCAGATAATCGTGTCCTTCCTCAGTGAATACTGACATACCAATCTTCTTTGCAGGTTCATTGCTATTAGCCAAAGAGCGAATGCCCTCAAAAATCAATGCTCCTACAAACAAACACAAGACAAACCAAACGGCTGACTTAATTAAGTTTAAAATCTTATTCTTCATACGCTACTATTTCTTTCCGTAATACTTCTCTGATAAGCCGTTGAATCGCTCATAGTTCGGCAACTTGGGAGAGATTTCAAACTTCATCGTTGTAACATCATATCCTCTATCAGTCATTTCTTTGACAAACTCTTTGGTGAAGACCTTATCGAAAAGATAATGAGCATCTGTTTGAGTCATAAACCCTAGAGGATGATAAGCACCAATGCAGTTCTCTTTCTTATCCCAATATGCCGTTAGCTTATCTTTCTTTAAAAGTCTCATATCTTAATTAATTTCCTCCTCAATCGTTTTGAGATAGTAAATTGTATTATTGATACCTGTAAGTTCCTTACAAGGCCTTTGGTAAGTCTCAGAGATTTGTTCCAAATCCTTGATAAATTGTTGTAGCTTAATTTTATCCTCCCAATCGAGAACTACTACATTTCTTGTTTCTTTTTTCATACGCTAAAAAGGTATTTGTTTATTACTACTGCGAACATGCATATGTTTTCTTCTCCAAGCTAAATTATTTTCTACTTTAATATGCCCGTCTGGGAATTGATGTACTCTATCCCAATAAGCAAACATAGAGAATATACTTTTTATACGCTTCATACGCTACTTCTTTTTATCGAATTTATTGCCAACTCTTTCTATCTTACCAATTTCCAGAACATGTGGAAGCAAATAAAGAGGTTCATTCTCGCCGGCTGCCATAAAAGCATAGTCCTCTTCTGACCAAAGCACTTCGGCTGTAGGCTTATACCCTACGAAATGTATTAGGTCGTGCTCCCAAATTTCATTGCCTTCGCAATCTATTAACCCTGTGAACTGACAGACAGTAGTAGGGTCAATTTCATGAAGCGTTGCACCTTCTGATGCTACGATACCTATAGTAGTTTTGCTAAGTGCAGGAATCTTCATTACAACAAAGCTTCCGATTATCCATTCTCCGTTATCAAGACGTTTAGCCTTGAATTTAATATCTTTAATTTTCATAAGCTATAATTCTTCTTTTTCAAATTCACTTTTTGGAACTCTGTAAGATGTACTATGATATTCACACTCATCATCTTTACCTATAATATATTTGGCAAGCATATCTTTCAATGCCTTATAAGCTAAAGTGTTGTGACGAATCTGAATACGTATAAAGTTCTCATTATCACACATTGTAAGTGGTGATTGATTATTCATATACACCTTGCCTTTCTTACCAAGGTTACTTCCGTTGTAACGTTGGTAGAAATATCCACTAACCTTATGCTTGATTCTGTAAGGTTTTGTCATAACTATTCTCCTTTAAGTTCTACATTTTATTCACCTATCTTTTCAAAAACGAATTTTACTTTTATAGGCTCATCTTCCCATGATAAATCAATATTGTTTCTTGGGATAGTAAATCTTTTGTTTCTATGGTCTCTAGCAGTTATCTCATCATTACAATTATAATCAATACCACTTTTCCACTTACTCCAAAATCCATACCAATCATCTCGGAATGGTTTATCTTTGAACAACACTAGCTCGCCATCTTTATCACAAGCAAGCCATAAATATTTAACTTTATCACTCATATTTCTTCTTTTTAAGTTCTCTTTCACGTTTACGTCTCTCCCTTCTTGTAGGTGGTGGAACGTATTCATCTAAGAATGCAAACGTTTTCTTGCAATTAGCATTTAATACTGGAATATATACATCCAATAATGCCTTTAATAATTCTTCCATATCAATCTTCTTTAAGTTCAACAGGTTCATCTTGCCAAGACAAATCTCTTCCGATGAGTTTCTTGATACTACCTTGTGGTATTTCTATGCATTTGCAAGAACCATAATCGTCTCTCCAGCTATATACAGCTTTGTGAGGCTCTGTTTCAAATATAAGTTCTGTACCAAAACTATTAACACATAACCATGCCATAACTATTCCTCCACTATTAACTTAAATCCATTAATATTGTACCATCTTGGCTTTTTCTTGCCATCTAACTTGCAACATATCTTTTTGTCAGCACGTATTCCTAAGACTTCTGTTCTATATGAATCGTGATACCCACCATAGATTAAACCTCCAAAAAGTAATTTTGCCCAATTAATTGTATTGTACTCGACTATACTTCCAAGATGAACTTTTCCCCATTCTTGCTCTGTCATAAGCTATTCCTCCACTCTTATTCAATTTCAATCTTTTTAATGTAATATTCACGTGAACCATTTTCTTTACTATAATGGTCTTTTGGTGTTTTTGAACGTGCCTTATCTAATGTAGTAAATATTAGTTGTGTTGGCTCATCTTCACCTTCACAGAAACCGCCACTAACATAAGTACGTTTACACCAAATCTGATACAATATCATATGTTATTCCTCAACTTTTACGCCAAATGGAGTACCATCGGCAAATAACAAATTCTTAAAGCTACTTTCAAATGTCTCATCTTCATATTCACCGAATTCACAGCTATTAGTAATTAAGCATGTGAATGCACGATGTGTTTGATAATTAGTAAAGTACTTATCTTTAACAACACCAAACGGCTGGTGCTTGAGCATTTCTGCCCAGCACTCTTCTGCATTGGCAAAAGGTCTGTACTTTGGCTCTGGCTTGATGCGGAACTTGAAATTTTTAATCATTCCAATAGGAAAATCTGTAACTTCTCTCCATGCCTTACTTACATCAGTAATACTAGAAAATTCGATAATCCTTCCTTCGCCAAACGCCTTAATAAATGGCGATAACTCTGCTGCTTCTTTACGATTCATAATCAATCCTCCAATTTTATATTATGTTCTTCTGCGAAATAATCTTCTGCCTCTTCGCAAAACTGACCTTCGCAAAGTGATTCTGGGAGTGCTCTGCTAGTATAATACTCTCGGTGGCATAACTCACAGATTTCATTTCCATAATTATTTCTTAACTCTTCTCTAGTCATTATTCGCCATCCTTTCTGACTAAATAGTCATACATAGACTTGCGGTTTCTACGATATTCATTACATATCTTTTCTGCCTCTTCCTCTGTATCGCAAGTTGCAATGACTCTATCGGGATATGTATCCCAATATCTAACTACTTTAAATTTTGTCATAATCAATCCTCCAATAATTTAAACTCGGCAATAGAGTGATAAAAATCACCATTGCCATATACGTCACAACTATATGATTTACAATTAACAGAAACCTCAAAATAGTTACCATCATCGTGTGTAATCTCTACTTCATTTGGTAGGATATTTTCCTTGAAGTACTCAGCAGATTGGATATTATCCATAGGCTCTTCAGTCATAAAGGTTACACACTTTTCGTTGATTATATCTTCTATAATCATAGGCTAATCCTCCAATTTTAAATAAGCCCCACCGTTACGACTTTCCTTCAGGAAGTCATAAACTTCTTCCTTGTAGGAACAACCGCAATCCTTCTGGAGAGCCTTTATTTTCTTGTAACCGATGCCAGCTTCACGGAAAAGTTCTGCTGCTAATCCATAATATTTTACGTAGCCAATTATGTTTTGAATAACTGACCATTGTCCACGCTCAAAATCAGTAATACTATCATCTTTAGAAACGCCTAAAGCCTTGTTACATAGTCCGCACACTCTAGCCATTTCTTTTTCAAGCTGCTCGAAGGTGTACTGGCTCCAGTGATATGTAAGGTAGCTTGCACTACCTAATGCTTCTTTAACTTTATTATGCATACTTATTCCTCCAACTTTTCAATAGGTTTCCAATGAGTGATATTGAACGCAACAGCACAAAGGAATCCATTTTTATCTGTATTCAAACCTTTGCATTTAGTTCTACTTGTCTTCAATACAATTTTAGGAGTTTCTTTATTTGTTACCAAAACGCTTTCATCGTAAGGAGGCAACCCATCCTCAACAGATACCCAGTCTGACTTGGAGAGTTCTTCCAAAGCTTCTTTCAAACAACAAATGCAATTATTCAAATATGTCTGTCTATTTTCATATTTGCGTAAAATTGCTAAATGTTTTGCTTCTTCTATCAGCTCTTTAACTTTCTTCTTATCCATAGTTACAAATTAAAATATTCACGTATCTGCTCACCTGTCATGCGATATACCTCAGATATTCGGCAGTCTCTAATTGAGCTATCCCATACACTGGTATGTTCATCATTACAACTACCATCAGCAACACGCTCTACGGCTTCTTCTGGTCCTGTTGCAAAGTCAACGCTTAGAAGTTCCTTTTCCTGGTCACTAAGCCCTTTTCCTTCCAAAGCAATATTTAGAGCGATTTGCAACTCGTCATGAGCCTTATCTGAATAGCCTATAGCCTTATCAATATGACTATTGATTGATTTCTCTTTCTTATCCATAGTTCTAAATTGTTTCTTGTTTAATCACTTCGTCAAGCCTTGCCCCCATCTTCTGAATGATGTTGTCAATGGTTTTGCCTTGATAGTCGGCAGCTATCTCTTGGAGGACTGCGAGTTGGCTTGTTAGTCTGAATCTGTTTGATACTGTTATACACTAATTCTTTCTCTCATTTTCAGTGCTTCCTCAAAAGGTATATAACGACCATTCTTTGCAAGTATAAACACTTTACTCATATCCATTTCTGTAAAATTGCAAGAAGTAGTATCATATCTATTACAAATACAATGTTGCTCTTTATCATATTCTTTTGGTGGCATCCATAGCGTATGGCACAGTTTACTCATCTCTGAGTCTTCCCCACCACCACATAAGACGCAACCACCCTTGCCTAGAAAGCACACCTGTTTAGTGTCTTCTTCTTTTTTAAAATAAGAAACTATAAGTTTTGTTGAACTATACAAGTCCGTAGTCTCATGAGGATAGAACGAGCGTTTTTTACCTTCTTTGTCTATGCCTTTAACGAGATAGTAGCCATTATCAATCTCGTCCATATAAGCATCATATAAAATTTCTCCTGTCTTTTTTACTTTTGCGTACATATTCTTCTTAATTATCCCTCTCCCTTTTGCAGGAGAGGGTAGTTAGTTACTCAACATCTTCAAACTCAGAGGTAATTTCCTCGTCTGACTTCTTTTTGAAATCAAAGTAAGATTCTGTTTCATCGTCATACTCGCAACTAAGGCTAACATCATAGCCATCCCAGTTGTCAACTCCACCTGCTTCCAACAAGTCTAACTTGTATTCAGCTTTAAGAAGCTCTGCCAAACGTTCTGTACTAATCTTTTTCATTATTACTTATATTTATATCCCATAAGGGATGGTTAATAAATTACAACACAATCATCAAATACTGATACACTATCAACATTCATGGGTTGCCCATTTTCTTGTGTACCATGAGAATATGGGAAGTTGACTTCCATAGTCTTATCCTCAATCTTTGATAATTCGTTAATCAATTCTTCTACTGTCATATTCTATCTATTTATGCCCGAAGGCGGTTAAGCAAACCAATACTCATCGCAAGGCTCTCCAACATATTCTCTTGCTTCATCTATAGTATTAAACACCTTTCGTGCCACATAGATGAATGGAATACAGCCGAATAGCATATTGTCTTGAACTATGTATCGCTCTGGATGCAACTTTATAATAATTCTCTTTGCCATACCTACACCTCCATTTTGTGATTAATGTTCAAGCCGAAAAGAATGTGCTGTAAATCAGAAACAAAATCAACATCAGAAAGCTTCAACCTAGTAAAATTTTGCTCTTTGTGAATAATGTCATTCGTTGCTCTGATATAACAAACTTTATGTTCAAATGCAAAGACAACCCCCAATGTAACATTATTATCAATTTTTAGCAACAACGAATCTCTGCTAACTTTCCATCCGTTTCTAAGAAGTATATCCTTTGTTAAAGGAATAGGTTTTATCTCGTCATAGTAACCGACATTTCCCCAACCTTCACAATAGATAACACTATTCTTATCAACATCTGAAACTTTTACTACTCTTGGTTTCGTTGATACTGTTTCTATTGTCACAAAATCTCCTGGAATATATTCTAACTTATCCATACGCTTTACTTTTTACACTAAGTTCTTTCTAGCCCAAGCTTCAGCCTTTGGCTTAGTCTTGAACTGCTTATCTTTCACTTCATGCCAAACTCCATAAGGAGCGGTCTTATATTCGATGAGAAACAAACCTTTCTCAATTTTGACTATTCTATATTCAAAATACATACGCTTATATTTTTAAATTGCTATCTAATTGCAAGCCAAAAAGAATATGTTGGAGTTCATCTACACATTTTATCATAACAGTATCGTCTTTTCCGTCATTGAAAGATACTCCGATAATTCCCAAGAAATTATTATATCGCAAAGTGAAAGGGTATTCTTGGTGTTTATACCACCTATGCCCAAAACATTCTCCTTCAGAGCGATAACATGTCCATCCATTCTTTTTAAGAAACTCTTCCCAAATATGAACGTGCATAATATCATTTTGACAAATTTTGCCCAAGCTTTGCCCATCAATAACTTTCAAGTCGTAAGAATAATCTATATTGAACGGATAGATACTACAGACAATACAAATAAATCCGTGACTATAAACTATATCACCCACCATATAACGAGGTGGTTTCCTAAATTCTTTCTGTGCCATACGCTTTACTATTCTAAAGATGAATATATTCATTTACTTCACACAGAACCTTTTCTAGCAGGTTCTTTAGAATCTTCAATTCGTCATTCGAATATATAGCTATAGGATAACCATCAAGGGTAGTATCGCCAAAGAAGCTACGACTTATCTTTAACGAGTGTTTATTCTTTTTCATTTTTCTTTGCCTTTTACAATATTGTACACTTGTTTTAACTCATCTGTTGATAAGCGTTTGAAATCAAAAGAACAGATAGCGTAGATGAGAGTCTCACGAAGATTCTCTTCTTTAATATCTGATATTTCCTTTTCTGTAGGAACAGATATTCTTCTAACATTCCATCTGTCACTACCGCATTGCCAGCCCGAATCTCTTCTAAATCTAGCGTTATTAACAACAATTTGAGTCTTTGTTACTTTATCAATTTTGGTGATACGTCTGCAAGAACTACCTGCAACTAGTACATCATCACCAGCAACCAAATCTTTAAGCTCTTTCATTGTTCACCTCCCTCCTTTGGTAATAAATCATCAATATAAAGCCAACGAGATATGTGAGCACCTTTATACCATTCTCTCCAAGCACAAACATTGTTTCCATTTGGCATATACTTTATAAGATGATAAATAGGCTTTCCGTACTCATAGGTTGTTTCCAATAGGAGATTCTTCACTTTCTTTGGCTCTTCACTAGCAGGATGCCATAGGGTGTCGAGACACAAATATTCTATTAGTTTCCCATTAGTTGTATTGAATGGGAATGCGTTGAGTCTTGCGTCAGAGATTCCATCAATCTTACATGGCTCTAGCTGGTAGTCCATAATATAAAGTCTTTTAGGAACTTTTAATCTATCATTTTTATCTATCATAACTTACTTCTCCTTTAAACGTTCTATTAATTTATCTGCGATTTTGATGGCAGAATTAACAACACTGTCATACGTAGAGTTAAGACGTTGTACAAGACCTGCTGCAACATCTTTTGCTATCTCATATCTTCTCTGCTCCCAAATGTTTTCTTCGTTATCATTATTCTGGGTAAAGCTTGAACAAAGTATTACATCCTCCTCATTTTGTTTGGGTCTTTTGCTACAAAAAAATATCTGGAGCAGTAACTACATAATCCTTTCATTGCTCACCTCCTTCCTTTGGAAGCAAATCTTTAAAATAACACCAACGAATCATTTTTACTTCATCACAAATTTCGGAGAGAAAAGAATCCCAATTACTAATCCATCTAATGGTTTCAATAGTAGGAGGAAACTCTACACCTACCATATACTTTTGAACCATAGGATATCTCTTACCCTCTAGAAACTCGTCTATTATTATTTCTTCTCCGACAAGTTTAGGCTCTTCTTGCATAGGATGCCACAAGTCCATTTGGAACTCATTGATAGCCCACTTAGCACCATCTTTAAAATTTTTTAAGCAATTACTCTCTATGTCAATGATGGATGATGAATATCCATCTGGATTTGCCTTTCTAAAAGCTGCTAAACATTTTCTTGCAGCTTTTGCTATTTTATTTTTGTCTATCATAATTATCTTCCTTTCTTACTATTTTTATCCAATACCTCTTTAATCTCGAAATATTGAGCCTTTATAAAATTTTCCATCTCTGACTTGGTTATTCTACCAATAACTGAAATATACCCATTCCTTACAGATATTGAGAAATAATCATTATTGATAAAACTAATGTTAACATCTATGCTTTCATCATTCATAATCTACCCTTTCTTTTTCTGAGTTCTAACATTCTCCTAGTTCTACGGCTTTCCTTGCCACTAGGAGGGTTGCCACCAAGCTTTACTTCTGGGATTTCATAATTCATATAGATGGAAGCTTCTTCATTGAGTGCCTTAACTTCTTCTTTAGTCAAGGCTTCTTTAAGTGATACACCAGTTGGTGTTACAATTATCTTTACATCGTCTCTAATCATATCTATCCCTCCACGTCTTTAGTTGTACCTAACAATGATTCGTTGCCTTCGTAAGGGATGCAGAACTCCCATCTACCATTAACACATACATAGTCAAGATATTCATCTGTCTTATCTGTATGGCTAAATATATTTGCACGCCATTCCTCTGTTTTTTGATGTCTAACCAACACATTATCGAATGGTTTCAGCTCATCAAACTTTGGCTTCAAATCCACAATCTGTTTCTTCTCTGCATCCCAAGTCTTGCCTTTCTTTGCGAGAGCATCAAAGAGTTGCTGCTTCTCAGAGTCAGTTGCTGGGCGGAGACTATAATGAACTCTTGTATAACCATATTCAGCTGTAGTAAATTTATCGTCAGCATTATAGAAAGCATAGTAAAAAGCTCTTTCGTCTCCATCTTTATATTCACTTCTTAAGATGAAAATACAATTTGCAAAATATCCATCTTTAATTCCTTTCATAAACACAATATCCCCATCCTTGAACTCTGGCTGAGTCTTCTCAATCTCCAAGGTTTCACGATTAAGTTTGCCACCCAATCGCTCCTCGATGGTGCTGATGTAGGTCTGAACAGCATCTTTACCTGCTTTTTGGAAATCAGAAGTTAGCAATCGTTCTTTTTCATAGAACTGTTCTGTATCATTATTCTCTTTCCAAAGATAATATTTCCCTACGAAAGAGCAATATGTACCATCGACAAATCTTTCAAATATAATATGTACATCCCCATCTTTATTAACCAAGACATCGCCTTTCTTCCATGCGAACTTAGACCAATCTCGCATTTCTTTTGATGGAAAAACAACACATTCTCCGTCATCATACAATTTGCCATTTTTATCAAGATGCCCTTCTCCACCATTCATAAAACCAAACTTTGAATTATAGAAGGATATTTTGAAACTTTTATCATCTACTTCTTCTAACTTGCATTTACCACAGGCGGAAGAATATAACTTAGTTCCTTGTGGTTTATCCTTTAGGATTTCCACTATATTAATCTCAGTTTCCATAACTAAACCAATTTTTGCGTTAAACAATACTGGTAGTAACTCATACTACCAACGTTTTTTGATATTTTTGGCAGCTCACCATCATAAGGAGTGACTTTCAAGCCATCAATGAAATCAGCATTCTCAGTTGATACCTCAGTATTATGCTCATTCATAAACACCTTTTGCGCTGTCGTAGAATGGCTTTCTGCTCTTAATTTACCGAGTGACCGCCAAACTTGTTTACGATGGATGAACAATCCATACAAAGGAATAGTTCTTACTTCTACTTTTGTACCCATAACCTTAACCATTTAAAGATGATAATAACTATTTGATACCCTTGCGCCCAAATCGAAGCATCCCACGGCATCCGGTTTTAAGAAGCGTTTCTCTAACTTCTCCAAAGCCACTTTATACTTCTGCTCCATGTGCTTGCAATGAAGTCTCTGAGCTAATTTAAGTTGCTCGACAACACCCTTGCGAACAACTCTATATTGTTTGTCGGACATCATAGCCTTATTCGTTCACATAGTTGATTACTTGCTCTTGACCTTGCTCATGCAAGTTATCGAAAGCGTCTTCTATAACTTTAGCTACTTGGTCGCCATTAAGGTTATCCAGTATTTCTCCAGCTACTTCAACCATCTTGTTTATAGGTAAGGAACTGAACTTTTCTACTAAAAAGTTCTTCTGCTCGTTGATGGTCATATCATCGAACAAGTCCGACAAATCTACTTCAACTTTATATTCTGCCATAATTTGAAATTTTAAAAGTAATTAGTTGTACCACACATCATTTGGCATAAGAGCCAATGTCCATCCATACTCTAGTTCATACCTTAATATTTCAAGGGCGTGACTCATTACAGATGAAAGATCTACAAAGTTATTTTCGTACTCCATATCCAAACCATTTAGTTACCATACTTGTAATGCAAATAATTAGCCTCTGAGCCGAAATAAAGCTCGGTATCGCTCATATTTGCCTCCCTCAAGTCATTCTCTACATCTTTATAAGAAGGCACGCAATCCTTAACTCTTTGGCAGAACAAAGGATATTTTGAAGAAACGTCTTCTCCGTCTTCATTATAGATATTAATCTTATCTACATTATAATATGGATAAGAAGAAATATTTCCATATGAATGGATAACCTTTCTACTCTTAACGGACACCACGATTTCAGCAGGTTTGTTAATAGCATCAAACTCGCAAGTAAAATCATCAAGTTGCGCCTCAAAAGCCGCATCATTAAACTTTTCAGATAAGTTTTCAAAAAACTTTTTCACTTTCTTCTTACAGTTTTTATGGTGTGTCTCACCATTTTTAATTAGTAACCTTTATTTCTTAATTACGATGCAAAGATACAAAGAATATTCGAAATATGCAAGTTGTTTAATGTATTTCTTATAGCTTTTAACACTCTATAATAATACAAACAAATAATTTGCTGACGTTAACACAAAAATCCCCACCACTACACATTCTTAATGGTAAACCCTGCATTCCTCGCTTGTTGCATAAAAAAGTCCAAGGTCTTGGCACTACAGAAAATATAAGCAGCACTATCATCCTTTAAAATCCGGTAGCATTCGCTCATATAATCAATAATCAATTGCTCATTATCATCATTGAGTATTTCCTTAGAGAAACGATGGTCGTCAGCTCTCCACCCAGTCTTGTAGGCTATGCAATACGGAGGGTCAGTAACAATCAAATCCACCTCCCCACTCTCTATTTGCTTCATTCCTTCTATACAGTCGGAATTGTATATTCTGTTTAATTCTAGCATATCAAATCTCTTTAATAGCGTTAACATAAGCTTCGTGAGCTTCTTCTTGCGTCCCAAAGCATCCGATATAAATTTTCTTCTTACCTATCTGGTACTGAGCTTGCCATTTTCTGTTGTTCTTATTCCACGTCACGCCCAAGTATACAGATGAAGTCTTCTTTGCTATAGCAGAATAAATCACATTGTATCTTGCGGTGCAATACTCCAAGTTGTCTACATCGTTATTCGTCTTGTCGAAATCCTTATGATTCACCATCGGCAACGCTTCTGGATTCTCCAAGAAAGCCTGAGCTACCAAACGATGTATATAAAACATCTTGCGCTTTCCGTTCTTGTAAAGCCATACCTTCAGATAACCTTTTGATGTCTTGCAAGGTGCGATTTCCTTTAATTGAGACGTTCTCCCAATAGTAAAAACATGTCCCAGCTTGCTAACATAATACCTTTCGTAATTCTTTATAGGCTTAATATCACCAAGAAACCTTGTTATACATTTATCTTTCATTGTTACCTCCTTTTTCAAAGAAACTTGAATATATGGCTTGCGCCTCCTTTGTATCTAGCAAATCAATATCATTGTAAAACCTTCTATACACAACGCACAGCCTTTCGTCATTTCCGGTTTCTCTTGCTTTAGCTATTTGCTGACAAGATTCCATTAAAAATGCACTTATCTTCTCGTAACTTCGTTTTTGTGTCTTCTTTAGCATATCCATGCTTACAAAGGTTTTGTAGTGGATGATATGCTTTTCGTGCTCGTATTCTGTGAGTATAAGCCCTTCCGGAATAGCAAATACAACTCTTCTTGTCTTGTCATCACTATAGAGCTGAACTGCACCTGTAAACGATGTATATATCTTTTGCAATATCTTGGCAATCGGTAAGTCTTTTTTCAAAAACCTTTCTGCAAATCTCTTCAGAAAATGAACGCTCATAGCAAAACAATCTTCGCTATACCCCTCGTTTCTACTCATAGGAATATACTCGTTGGTTTCCTTCAGATAAATGAACACACCGGAAGCAAATACATCGCCATGTTTTACACCTACAACGATGAAATAATCGGCATTAGGTGTAGCAAGCTCAAAGGTCTTTGTTATTTGTCTTACGTTCTGCTTTCTCATTTCACGTTTAAGCTCATTAGCTTTTCGCATCTGAAACTCATAGATTCTAGCTTCATCTAAGTTTCGTACTCTACGCATCTCTCCCGATGTCATACTTGCTGTTATCATGCGCATTCCTCCTTTTTAATCTTTGATAACCAACAATCCCAGATTCTTGTAGCTACATTAGCCATCATAACAGGAGGAACACACATTCCGCAAGCAAACCAAGGTTTCATGCCATTAAAGTCATAATCCATCGGAAATGTTGATGCTAAAATCGTATCATGTGCTGAAAGATAACTTGGATTATCATAATACACAAGTCTATCTTCCATTGCTGATATGGTATTGCATACCTTGTTCTTTTTAAGAAACATATTATTGAACATAGAAAGACGATTATCCATCCGCTTGACAATATCACCGATAGAATTGTCCTTTTCGTTTCTATACTCCCAATACTTCATCATTCCTTTAGGAATCTGTCTTCCATTATAGTCCGAGAACTCATCCAAGACAATTTCTTTCTCGTTGAAGTCCATATCTATCTTAGGCACTCGCTCGAACAAATCCTTCTGAACCATAAACGGCTCGCAAAGGTCTTTGCGTAATCCTAGAAAGAACACCCTAGGTCGATTCTGAGGAACACCCATATTACGTGCATTAAGCAACCAATGCTGCAAGATATATCCGGCATTATCCATCTGCTTGTAAATCTCTTTCACGTACTCGATAGCTTCACCTTGCAACAAACCTTGGACATTCTCAAAAACCACCACCTTTGGCTTTAGTTCTTTAGCAAGGTCAATAGAGTAGAAAGCCAAATCGTCAAGCCTTTGCGCCTTCTGACCTTCTCGGAATACTTTTTCCTTTCCCCAAGCCTTTTGGCGGTCACCTGCAATACTGAATACAGAACATGGGAAACTAGCATCCAATATATCCAAATTATGCAACTCTTCTTTCATAATATGCCCCCCCATATTGATATTGGTAATCAACTCACGAATATCACAATTGAAAGAATACTTGACATCGTGATTCTTCAAGTACATCTTCATAACCTTTGGGTCTATCTCATTACAGGCTACAACATCGTAGCCAGCTAGTTTGTAACCAAAGGAACTTCCACCTCCACAACAAAAGCAAGACATCACCTTACCTTTGTCTTTTGTGAAATTAGCATCTTTTTTAGTCCATCTATAAGGGAACTTGTGCTCGTTTTTATACATTTATCTACCATAAAAAACAATCGTTAATAAAAACCGATGTATAAAAATAACCACAAGTAATATGGTTGTAAAAAAGGGACTCTAACCCTTGAATTTAGATTCTGTTTTCTTCGGCAATGCGTCTTAAATAATCATCCGCTGCGTTATCATCTATTTTCGACTTAAGAGACATTCCTGTGTTATATCCTATCATTAAGGACACATTCTTGCTCTTTTTCTTGTTCTTTCCATATCGCCAGCCAAAGACCTTTCCTAGCCAAGCTATACCGACAATACTATCTGATACAACTATTGTCGGAAACAAAACAAATACTCTATATATCATCGCAATCTAATTGAGAGTTAAAAATATATCTATTCTGATTCAACCAAAGCTCCACGTAGTCAGCCTTGATTTTCAGAAATTCTTCGTATGTGTAGCATTTCTGCTGCTTACCACCTTTGTTCCAATAATAGGCAACTCCTCCCAAAGAAAAGAAGTCTATCAAGTCCATTTCCTTTCGCTCCGGTTCTTCACGCTTTTTCTTTTGCCTATATCTACTTACAGCAAGCAATATGAGACAAACGCAAAGCAACATGGAAACCAGTATCTCGAATATCAACCTTACGTCTTGCATCTTATTTTAAACACAAAAACACGAAACTACCGATTGCAAAGTCAAAGGAATAGTGACTCGGACTGCCTTTCGGTATAGTCCATCGGGTTTCGTGTCTCTAATATCTTATCAATTTCTTAAATCGCCATTTTATCCTTTTTTGTTCTGCGCTTGCAAAGATAAATAATATTTCGCTAACTTGCAAGCGTTTTAGTGCTTTTAATACTTTATTTACATTATTTTAAACTTATCCTTTTTTGAAGTTCATTCCAAACTCTTCTTCCGTTACCTCATACATTACATCACCACATGCTACTCTTTGCTTGTCTTTTGCCATCAGTAATAAATTTCTATAAGGTATCTCTTTCACGACTTCTTGGTAAGATAAGTGCAGACTATCCATAAAAGATGCAATCTGTCCTAAGAGTGTATCGTTACCTATGGTCGTGGTTTTGCTATCATCCTTGCCGCACTCTTCGCCAAAATTGATAGCGTCTGAAAATCCTTTATAGAGATTAAGGAATAAGCCGTTTGTAAGCCATTGACAACCTCTTCAAGCGTTCCTTTAGATAATTCATCACTAATGGATTCATCGCCTTGTATGAATACGGACAACGCCTTGCAAGCATCATCCAAATTCTTAAGCATGCATAAGACTTCCGCTAAGGTCTTGCCCTCTTCGAAACTATCAAGGTATTTAGCCGCCTTGACCAATTTTATAATTGTAGGTGGTGAAACGTAATAAGCCCTTCCATTCACGATTATCGTTACGGTGTCCTCTCCAAGAATTGCATCCGTAACTAATTTACTTGCCTTACTCATGGTTCTGAATATTAAAAAAGGGGAACGGCATTAACACCATCCCCCTCTATCATTTGTTGCCTATGTCTTATTCTTGTTCTACAACCGCAGAGCCTTCCCATTGGTACTCGCCAGCCACACCATCGATCTCGCTTTCCATAGCAACGGCAGAAATACCCAAAGTGATATTCTTATCCTGCTGGTCACCCTTGGCAACGATAGCCGCATTTGAGAAAACGATGTAGTTCCCTGTCTTGGTCTGAGCAACGATACACTTGTTGATATTAGCCAAATCTTGGCTAGAAGACCAACCTACTGCATCTGCCTCCGTTGTAGTCTCTTCTCCAGTTGCCTTGTACATCTTACCACCCTGCAAGTCTACCTTATTCTTCCATGAAAAGACACCAATAGAGAATGTAATTGTCTTAGCACCCTCATCGGTCTTGTCACGATAGTAAACCTGTCCGTTCAGCTCGTTCTTGTACTCGGTAACACTAGGGTCATCCTGAGAATATCCCCATGTTCCCTCATGGCTGTTCTTAACCTCTGTAGCGGTTTTCAACCATGTAGCCAACTTAGCAGGTGTATTTGCCTCGGTAAGAGGAGCACCATACCAAATTCTCTTGATTCCAATAAATGGTTTCATCTTATCTTACGTTTAATGTTTCAAAATCAATAGTAATGTTTGCGTAATGGCAACTCAACCTACTCTCTTGCTCTATGCCGTGGGAGCGGATAGAATAACGATACCATACATCCTCAACTTTTCCGACCTCATTGTCGGACAGGGTTTGAATAGCCTTCTTTAAAAGCTCGTTCAATTGAGGATTAGCCTCGCCCTCCATATCTTTGAGCAATATGTTTACCTCTATAGTACAATCGTTGAAATATGTCTTATCTGCACTCATGCGCTTAGGAATGATTACTATCATGCCTTCATCAGGAATCTTCTCACCGACCATAGGTCTTTCCCCTTCAAGTCCACCCTTTATCAGATGTCCTTTCAGTCTTCGTTCCAATCCCATAAGTTCCAAGTCATCATAGATTACATGACCAGCATCTATTTCTGTTATCATCGCATATCTTCGATTTCTTTCTTGATATACTGAATACCCGAATCTATAACATCATACCCCCTAGAAGAAACATCAGACGCATATTCCGCTTTGTTGCCAAGGGTCAAGGTGTGGTCATGTACATTACTATAGTTAGACCTTCTGAGATTACCTGTGCGGTTTCGGTAGTTTCCGTTAGCCTTATCTAGCTCAACAGCAGTTTTACCTAACCTATCAAGGAATTCATCTACTTCCCTTTCTCCCTGCGCAAAGAAAGCGTCTATCTCATCCTTTATAACATCAGACATAGATACTCATATAACCAAGATAATTGCACTTAGGGGCATTATAGACCTTTCCACCTCCTCGGTAACTTCCATCATCGGAATATACTTTGACTTCATCACCTTCGGAAATCTGGCACTTGTCACAAACAATATGATATTTCGGTGTATATATGCTACCATTATCGGTAGTGAAATGCTCGGTAGAGTTGTCATCGCACCGACAACGCCCCATTTCTTTCCATTCCTCAGAAGAGCTAATGACCTCGTTGTACTTGTTGACAACCTTATTCACGAACTTTTTCTTTAATATATGAGGGGAATATAACATAACCTAGACATTTACCAAATATCAGACTTATCCGTGATAGTGGAAAGCCCTAAAGCTGCCACCACTTCATTATCCGGAGTAACACCATACTTACGGCAAAGCCACATATAGTATTGTCCTATCCTAGAGTAGTCCCAAGAGACAGAGAATCCATTTTCGTTCACATTGCTCATATATGGGGCAAGCATAAGTTCCTCGATTACGGAAATCATCGCCTTGCCTACAACCTGCGAATTATCAGACGTATATTCTTCGTCAAGGTCTATACCTAACGAAATATCTTCCAATTGAGCATCCGTTATGTTCCAAGCACGCAACTTCTGCGAAATGTATTCTCTTATCTTCATGTGACATCATTATTTCTGAGCCTGACTCATAGCCTCAGCGATTTTCTTTGCAGCCTCTTGCTCGCTCTTAGCCTTTTCGTCAAGCTCCTCTTCTACATTCTCCTTTTCAGAAGTCTCTTCGGTTGACTCGGCAGCATCCTTTTTTGGGGTTTTCTCCTTTTTAGTCTTGCTCTCCTTCTTCTCCTTTAAGACTTCCTTCTTAGGTGTCTCTTCTGATTTTTTATCTTCATCCTCTTTAGGATTTTCTTTTCCATCATTCAAGACTTCCTTTTTAGGAGTATCTTTAATTTCCTTATCGTCTTTTGGAGATGCAGAACTATTATCGTTCTGCACCTCCAACATCTTGCAAAGCTTACGTTCGATAAGGGAGTTCATGCGTTCTTCGTCAAAGTCCAAGATTGCACCTACTTCATAGATGGTGTTAAAATGGAACTTATCACGGAACGGACTAATTACCTCACCTCTCATAAGCCTAACCTACTGCTTGTGTTGAGTCCAAAGAATAGATAGCATCAACGTTATTCAAGATAGGAACAACCATTGCTTGTGAGCTGGTGAACTCACGGAGTGGGTCGTTGGTAGAATAACGACTAGCCAAGATATACTCATCGGCTGACTGATAAGTAACACCTGCAACTGGTCTTGTAGCTTCGGCTACGTTAGTCCAGAACAAATCACCAAGGTTATCATAGCATGTAAAGGTCATGTGACCCTTAGCCCAAGGGTTGTGTGTTCCCTTCTTGCCGTTAATCTCGGTCTTGATTGTACGGGCTACACGTACCAAGTTAGTCTGCCACTTATTTCTGAAGATAGAAGCAATCTGCTCAAAGCTCAAAATAGGAATATTGCTATTACTATTGGTTGCAATGCCTTGATTGAAGGCAAACTGAGCACGAACCTGCTTGTTCTTGCCAAGCAACTTGATTGTGTAATCATCAAGATAACAAGTAGTGATGGTATTTTGGTCTTCCATCGCCTTGTCGTAAACCAATTGGATGTCATCAAGAGGAGTTGCATCCTCTGCGTCCCAAGCCTTAGCACCGTGACCGAACTTATTCTTCTCGGCAAAACCTACATCAATTCGGATACCAGTACCACCGGAACGAGTAGCCAAAGCTACACCTGTTGACAGCTCACTGAGGAACATATCTTCAATACGCTCGTAAACCGCCTGAATACAACGAGGAAGGTCTGCAAACAAGTTACGCAAAATCTGTGGCTGAGGCAAACGTTGCGCAATCATGTTATCCAAATCCTTAAGCTGCTTCTCTGACATGTAAAGCTTCATACCAACCTTTGGGATTTGACCCTCAGCGGTTGAAACCTTATCACGGCTCTTCAATGGAAGTTCTGCATCCATTGATACAACATCAGCAGCAACTCGTGTGTATTCCGCAGTAATTGATGCCCAGCGTCCGTCCTGACTATATGTGTTAGTCAAGTGGTCTCGGTACATATAGGTCAATGCAGTCTGATTCTTGCCGTTCAACTTCTCTACTACACTTGCAACAAGTTGTGGGAAGTATTTATTGACCAACTGAAAATAAAGTGATTTTTCCATCTGTTATCCTCCTTCTTTTAGTCTTTGTCCATGGTTGCATCAGACTCATCGAACTTGTTTGCATCCTCATCGCTAACCAAAGCAATCTTTGGCATAGCTGTAAGGAACGCATCCGGATAGTCTGCACCATTTGCAGCCTTAGCTGCTACCTTGTTAACTTGTCCAGCAGTCATAATTGCCGCTGGCTCACCGTTCAGAATGGAACGATAGAGAACACCCGCATACTTGTAATGCTCCAATGGGTCGCTGGCAGTACCCAAAGCCTTATAATTGTCTGTTTCAATAGGCAATGGCTTGTAAGTTCCCTTACCATCTGTCACGATAACACGACCTGCGTAAAGAACTTCATCTTTTACGCCTGTCCAATCCAAAGCACGACCGCCCTTGATGTCGCCTTCCCATTTCTGGATAATGACGGAATCCTCACCAAAGACAATTTGCTTTTTTGTAGTCTTCAATTCCTGATTCATGTTTTTCAATTTTTAAAGTGACTGAACTAATGATGCGGCTACATTGTCAACGTCCTCCTTTGTTGGCTCGCCCTCGCTAGCACGATAGCTGCCCCCGAATTGTGGTTGTTGCAACGCCTTGTAGTTGTTCGCTACCTTGGAGAGGTATGTTTCGATAGCTTCATCTGTAGCATCATCGCTCAAGGTGAAACCCTCGTTGATACGACTTTCGGGAATGCCCAACTCCTTAGCCTTTGATAAAATCTTCGCATCGTGGTCTGCCTTTGCCTTTGCCTTTGCAGCAGCCTCTTCCTTAGCCTTAGCCTCCTCAGCTTGCTTTTGGATAGTTTCTTGCAATTCCTTAATGGTCTTGCTTTGCGCCTCCATCTGTTCGTTGTAAGTCTTGGCTTGGTCTGTGTTCTTCTGAGTCAAGGTCTCAACGAGTTTCTTGAACTCTTCACGTTCCTTGGTTCTTGCTTCATCTGAAGCTTTCTTCTCTGCTGCCTGCTCTTCAAAGTATTTTTTGAGATAATCCGGCATTTCGTTTTTCTTTGCCAATTCCTCCAAGCGTTTCTTTTCGGCTTCTTCAGCGGCTTTCTTGGCTTCTTCGTCAGCTTTCTTCTTGGCTTCTTCTTCAGCAGCCTTGCGTTCAGCTTCTTCTTTAGCCTTCTGTGCCTCCTCGAACTTTTTCTTGGCATCGGTAACTCTGCGGTCATTGTCCCTTTGCAAGGACTCCAAAAAACTCTTTTGACTAGCAACCACTGTCTCGATGTTGTCATCAGTAACAAGCCCCATCTTATCAAGCATTTCGGCATGTGCCTGAAGAACTTCATCACCTAACCCAAGAGACTTATACTCTTGTTTTAGTAACTGGAAAATTTTATCTTTCATTCTTTCGATATATTTGTTAAAACTAGTGCAAAGATAATACGAAAAGAATAATTAACACACTAATCCGTTTGCAAGTGTCTCACTTTTGCTTAAAAGTGAGTAATAACGGCATTTTTAAGCGATTTAAGGCTATTTTATCACATATACGAATAATTTATAGCAACACAAAATAAACACCTTATATAACAAAAAACGCCAAATATCCTCACGGACATCTGACGCTTGTCGAATAAAAAGAACCTAAACATTAATCTTCTAAAAGTTTATTACATTTCTCATATAACCCAAATGATTCAAATTAGAATAGAACCGTCCATCACGCTCTATGAATTTACCGGACTTCACAATCTCACCATTATGCAACATTGCAAACTTAGAACCATGAGCTGTCCATTTGTTCATTTCTTTCATATGTTCATCAGAACCCCAACCATATTTCTTGATAGTAGGATAAATGAAACGTTCAAAACAAATCTGACTATCCGTTTTATCATGCTCGGAGCAGATCGGGAGCACCCCATTATGGGCGAACCAATAACCAGCCTTGTAGAACGGATGGCAATTCTTGACACAGACAGAACCATGAGTAGCAAATCTAAAATGTATGATTACATTCTCATTTATATCTCGCTTCATTAATCTACGTATAAATGTAGAGAAATGCAAGCTCTTATAATGGTCAGACTCGCTCACAAATCCGCAACCATCGGGATTTCTCATATACGCTGCCTTCAGCTCATCTACGGATGGCAAAGCAACACCTTTCGGACATACAATAATAACACACATATCTTTACCCTTTCTTTTTCTTAATAATACTTTGATTTATTTGTGCCCTAGGGATTTAACCCTAGGACTGCATCAATTAATCGTTATTGGCTGCAAATGCATCCTTACGGCTCTGGAAGAAAGCCTTCTCTTCTTTATTCAAGAAAGGTATATCTTCGATGTTCATAACCTCACTAGTGAAGACATTGTTACGAGACCAACCGACAAGCTTTGCGCAGAACTTAACCCACATTTCAATCTTCTTGTAATTAGTTGAACCTTGATGCTGGCGAAACTCTATAGTCTTGTGACGTGTATAGCTCTCAGCATTTACCTTGTAATATCTGTCTCCATAAAAAACACTACGTCTTATATCGTAATTGTCGTGGCAATTAGAGAAATCCTTGTCAAGCAAGCTGGCTGCCCAACGGCAATTACCTCTTCTTGAAGGAGCCATAAAACTATCAATCAATCTTTCAAGCTTCTGATAATTCTTGAAGACGTTAACATACTGCTCGCCTGTCAACTTAGCTGCACCAATATGAACGTGAAGACCACAAGTAGAATTTACTCTTGCACCTACGGCATCCAAAGACTTGATAGCCTTCTTCAAAGTTGCCATACCATTTGTATTGCCATTCAATACCGGACTAACAACCTCGTTAGGGTCAACATCACCCCCAACTGAAGCATCACTAACAATCTTGAAATAACTCTTGTTGTCGGTGTGGTTATAGCCCTCAGAATGAATATCAACACCATTCTGATGACCTGCCTCTATCAAGGCATTGCGCTCGGCATGAACACATTCTATCTCAACACCGAATGTATAAACAAATCTCGTTGAAGTAGAACCGCTAGGTACATAGACCTTCAACATATCGGAGATTTCTTTCTCACGAAGACCGCAAGCCTTCAATGCAACAATCTTTTCGTTGCGAGGCATCTTAGACTTCTTGATTTCGTCAATAGTCTCGATTAATGACTTCTTTGAACTTGCGAATGAAAAACCAGTCTGCTTAGACATAATCAATTGTGCTAGTTGTTTCGGGTCTTACCCCTTGGTGTCGCTCTCACCTTATTGAGTGAAACTTGTCACTCGGCAAATCAACCAACTTATCTTGATTGACGATGCAAAGATACGAATAAGTTTTGAAATATGCAAGTTATTTAATGTTTTTCTTTTGTATTTTAACCTTATGTAACTGTTATTTGGGTCTTGTTAACATTTCAGCTTTTATTTTACCTTATTATATATGTAAAAGGCTTCGATGTTCACACACCAAAGCCTAAAAAACTTTACTAACTAATTACCAATTTTTATCGACTATCTTTTTAAATCATCACCAATATCTTCTTCTACTCCCAAATCCGGTAGTCTGTCATACGCTTTTTGGTCATCACCTCCTTCAGACTTAACACCTAGTAGGTAACCATTCCGAAAAGCATAATATACCAGCTTTTCCATATCTTTAGCCGTTGCGTTATCTGTCAAATGCAGCGTGGCGTACAATCCCATCAAGAACTTTCGTACATCTTTTGGATATACCTTGTTGTTCATTTCTAAAGCGACTGCCATTCTTAACGGACTTTTCATATTCTTCAATTTTTCGTTAAACCATCAAATGAAGCACAATAGAGAGCCATTCCGCTTGTTCACCTAGTTCATAGACTTATTCACAACTTTATTCGTCTCATCTGCTTCCTACGTTTACCCGTTGACAGATGTCCGAGATTCCAACAAAACAAACATCACGGCTCTCTTCTTGTGTCTCATTGTGCCAACGGAAGGATTCGAACCTTCGACCCTAGGATTAAAAATCCTATGCTCTGCCACTGAGCTACGAAAGCGTAAAGGAATGATTGGATTCGCACCAACGCCCCCTTAGTTACCAAGCCAAGTGCTCTACTACTGAGCTACATTCCTCGTATTATGCAAAAAATTCTCGTGGTGCAAGGGAGATTCGAACTCACCGAACCCACAATGGGAATAGATTTACAGTCTATCTTCTTTAACCGCTTGAATATCGCACCTTTTGTGGAACATATACCAATTCCACCTTGTTGCCCCAAGCGGATTCGAACCACTAATGACAGAACCAAAACCTGTAGTGTTGCCATTACACCATAGGGCAATTTAGTACTGCATAAAGGATTCGAACCTTTGAATACCAGCGTGAAAAGCTGGCGACTTAACCACTTGTCTAATGCAGCAACTAGGGTCTCTCACCCTTATAAGAGTTTCCTTGTTATAGTCTAGCTGAGCTGGGGAACTTGGGAACCCTGCCGTAAACTCCTAAGTCTTGACTTATTATGGTAGAAGCGACCTCTCAGAAGGCCATCTGTTTCAAACACGATGCAAAGATAAGCATTTTTTCTTATTCTTGCAAGCGTTTTAGTGTTTATTTATATTCTTTTGATGTATTTTACATCATTTATCCTTTCGAAGAATACCACAAAGGGTTTCTACAAGTTTCTTTGCGTCATCACCTTTGATTTCGATAACATTTGAAAATCCATCAGGAGCATCCTCGCCTTTCTGTTCCTTATCCAAACGCTTACGGAGAGCCAAATCTGGATTCTCTACCAAGATAGAGTCCAAAGCATAATTGCAAATGCGGCTTGCAAGTTCCTCGTTACCATTCGCATCACGCACAAACTCATTCTTTCCTTCAAGAATATCCATAATCTCGTTGTACTCTTCAGCATTCTCACAATTACGTGAAAGCATACCAATTACCTTGTAGCGGTCAATCTCAAAGCTGACCTTTAATTTGTCTTTATTCATTCTTTCTATTTTTTTAATAATTAAACATTATACCAAAAACCCCTTTCATAATAAAGTCCTCCCTTTACCTCATATCGGATAGCATATGACTCTTTGCAAAGCTGACGGATTCGTATATACAAACGTTTGTCCAACTCTTCTTCAAACAAAAGAGACAATTCCTTCCAATTGTCAACAACAGGAGCAAACCAAGGATATTGCTTCTTTACAACCTGTAGCTCATCCAAGGTTACGTGTCCGTATTCTACCATGTCATAGCATCTACGGAAGTCACTATTGTCTTTAGGAATATCCAAATCTTTCTTTCTTTTTACCCCCATCAATGCACTCCACATAGTCATTGAAGAGATACCAGTATCACAAGTGGCTATCCACTCTATCATTCTTTGCTTGTTCATCTTCTTTTATATAAATCACGCTAAATCGCTTTATTAACTCTTCACATGCTTCTTTAGTTATGATACATTTCTTTGAATCTTTAATGCCAGTAACCTTTTCACGAATAGCAGCATTCGTGTCGTACACTTCTTGTAGTTTTTTCTGAAACTCAATTACGTCTTCGTTGGTGAGTTTACCTTTCTTCTCAACAATCTTGTTTGTTATATCCTTATAAACACATTCGAGTTCAACATATAAACGAGCTTCTAACTTCACCATTATTGCGTGTACAAAAGTATCATAAAGTCTTTCCATCTTGTATTTCCTCCAAAAGTCTTTTGATTTCCTCGTTTTCTTTATTATCTATGCGAGCCTTTAAGATACTCTTGAATGCGGCATCCATTGCATCGTATCTACTGGAATATTCCTTACCATCCGTATGACACAAGCCTTCCTCTACACACCATGATGTAGTTTGCCAACAGAACTTATCTTTCGAAATGTTTGCAACACAAATATAGTAACCGAAATGCTCTAAAAGCCAATCAAGCACCATATCATAGCTTGGAGCGGATATTGCCGGATGCTTACTATTCAACTTTAAGGCAGCAGAAAACTCAATATTGGATTTCTCCCACTCGGAATTGGAGTAAGCAATATAACTGCCGTAATGCTCATTATATTTTCCACCCTTACGAATGCCACCCTTTGCTGTCCAAGGACTAGCATAAGCCCAAAATTCTGCTATCTTCTCATCGTAACCAACCTCCTTCAGAAGTTTGGCTATCTCAAAGGGAACTACCTTTGGTTTTATCGTCTGCTTATTTGCCATTTTCCACCCTTTTTAAACTGAACCCGAATCAGACTTATCTAATTCATCAATTGCCTGTCTAAGCAAAGGAAGAACCTTGTCCAAGTCTTCGAAATCCGGTACGACTTCATTCACTCGCAAGATTGCTTGACCTAACAAGCTCTTAATCTTTTCTCTGTCCATTGCTCTTCTCGGTTTGTTTCTCTAAGTCTTTTAAATCTACCTTCTCAAATCGAGGAACTGGCTTACCATCAATCTCAACATTACCAAAGAACATTTCCTTTGGTCGCACCCAAACTTCATGCTGTCCGCACACTGCTTGATACGCAACCTTAGCTTCAGAAGTCTCGCTATCAGTAACCTCACCAAGGTACTCATAGAAATTGCCCTTATAGTGTCGGTAAATCGGCTTACTGAATCCACCATGCAGCCAATCGGCTTTGCCGTTGATTTTCACGTACTCCCTTACCGCATCGCACTTACAGGACTTATTCAGCTCTTCTACCCAATCAAAGAAAGCTTGTTTGTCCTTTATCTCTTCACTTGATACCATGAAGAGATAAGTGCAAAGAAGCATCTTACCTGCATCAGTATCATATTTCTTGTTCACCTCTTCAGCTAATTGCATCATAGGTGTATCTAAGCGATAATTCCAACTCATAATCTACCCTTTCTTACTTTTTAAATTTGCCAAATCCTCTTTCAAACGTAGATGGAAATTATCTTCTCCATCATCACCGGAAAGAAGCCAATCAATTCTTTGGGCATAAACCTGAGCTTTCTTCAGAAGTTCAATACCCTTTTTGAATTCCTTGATAGTCTCTTTAGATAAGCCATATCTGTTAGGCATCGTATGATGATGTTTTCTAACATACTTGTCTTCATCCTCTTCTAACCATCGGTCTTCGAGAAAGCATCTTTCGTCTTCCTCATCCAATGGATGACCATCAACATAATCTTCTATCTTTGTATATATGTCAGCAATCCGATACTGAGCATAATCAAAACGTCCACCACTCATTGACTTTTAACTTCAAACTTGAACTTACTTCAATGCACTCAACCTCGCTTCTAGCTGTTGGATTATGTTATCTATAGTCTTTCCCCTATAATCAATAGCAATATCTTCCAGCACCTCAATCTGAGCCGCAATTTTTAATCTTTCTCTTACTACTGTCATAATCAAACTTGTTTATTATGATGCCGTGCTTGCAAAGTTGTAATGCACGATATAAACATAACCGCCATACATCTTTCCGATTGTTACTTCAACGAAATCAAAGATAATGTCGCCATCCATCTTGTAAGAAATCAAAGGTTCAGTTGGGAATGCATGGTGTTCTGTGTTGAAACGATACACTTCTTGTGATAGTAACTGCTTGAATACATCAACCTCACCATCCTTTGAAAAAACACCTTTAAACTCATCTTCATTGTCAATTGCAACAACTACTCCAAGTTCACTTCTGACACATACACCTTCATTTCTACCACTTTGTTCATTATACAAGACAGGTAATGTGTAAACACCTCTTGATTCTTCCATATGCTAATTCTTAATTTTGTATTTTGTTTTTATCCTTCAAGTTGCTTACATTGAGCTAAGTCTATTGCGTACGCCCAACGCTTAGGAACAAAAGACATCGTAGGTACGAACCTATCCGCACGCTCAACACATACATCTTGCGTCCGGTAAATCAATCCGTCTGAGCCTTTTACTTGCAACTCTACTAGAATTGTATGGTCTAGCATCGGGAACTTATCAATATCATGCCAGACTTCACCGCCTTCAAGAAAGGTAGGCTTTATATGGTTCATCTTTGCCATAAAGTACTTCATGTAAAATGTTTGACTTATATTCGTTAGTTATGGTCTCGCAACTACCAAAGCACCACAAATCCTTGGATTGCTCCTTGTGTAACCTTGATGACTTTATATAATAGCCATTGTTGACATCATAATGCTTACGTACCATGATATTGTCGTTTACCACTCCGACCTCATCATCCGTAATTACATAGAACATTCGACCATCACTAAATGCATTTAAGCCTTTATACACTCCATTAGAGACAACCATCTTTTCATAGCTGTTCGTCTCCCAGTTGGCATAATCCCAAATGGTTTCCAAATCATCATCATTCAGAAGATTATTATCAATAATAACCTTGCCGATAACCTTGAATTTGCCATCTTGCATCATTGCCTCAACGACAAATTCATCGGCAGCGTTGAAATCGCTAATCTCTATGGGTCTCATAATACTTGTGCTTAATATTCTCGTAAATCACCCTCTTTGCTGCCTTTGCTCTTCTGCTATTATCAGAAAAGACATCATCATACAAAGACATATCTTCACTCTCAAAAGCCACATGCTCACCTTTATAGCAAGCATCAAAGCGGCATCCTTTTTCGGACTTAGCCGCAGTAAACTTTATCTTACCAAACTTAATCTGCATAAGCCCTATCCTAGAAAAAATATTAATGATACTATTTCAAGAGCAAATAAAAACGCTAACGCATTCTCAATTGTGAATACCTTTTTCATTGTTTCAATACAGTTTTACGTGTGTCTCACGCTCTAAATTTATATTGTAAGGGGATTTCATATCCCCTTTGTTGTTCTTACTTCAAAACTCGATAAGTTTTATCGAAATCATTAAAACTCTTCAAGTAACCTTTCTCAGTCAAAGAGTTTAAAATTTCTTTCAACTCATCCTTGGTATTATCCAAATCGAAATCATACAACTCAGCAAATGTAAAGTACTTGTTACCACCAATTACATCAGCCATCACTTCGATGTTGCCATAAACCATTGTCTCTTTCTTACTCAATCTAGTATTCATAACGAATCACAGTTTTTACGGTGTGTCTCACCTTTTAAAATTAGTAACCTTGTTTCTTAATTACGATGCAAAGATACAAAGAATATTTGAAACATGCAAATTATTTAATGTGTTTCTTTTATATTTTAACGCTTATTATATATGTAGGCACAAAATTAACTTTCTGTAGCAGAAAAAGCCAAAGAATCCACCATTTCGTTATACATATTACCTCTATGAGCCTTAACCCAATGGTATCTTATCACCTTGCCTTTCGCTACCTTATTATATATAGGCTGTAAGTCTCCTAACTTGCAAGCCTGTATTCTCTCTATAGCCACTTGGCAATCCACATATACATCAACAGAACACAAAGGAGGGCAATCACCCAATGCTTGAATGACCGCCCTTATTTCGGCTCTCACCGAATCGTTCACTTTGGCTGTGATAAATGTATATTTCCCACTATTGATAATCGCTCCCTTATGAAGCACAAGCCAACCGCAACCACACTTGTTGTTCTTACTAGAGCCATCAGCATACACTTCATAGCGCACACCTTTAGCCTCATCAACAATCATCTGAGCAACAACCTCCAAAGAGTCATTGCTCATCACATTGGCTATTTGCTTGGCTTTCTTCTTCATAAGCGATTAAATCAAACCTCGTTCCTTGAACTCATTCATCAATGGGGTTGCCAAGACCTCAATATCTGGATGAGGCTTTCCAGTAGTTCCTTTTGATCGCAAATCGAAGAAATGAAGCCAATCACTCACGAATGCGGTATGAATCAACTCCGTGTTGGTATCAAGAGGAAGAACAGTTCTCGCATCTTGTGGCTTTAAACCATCATCCTTAACCAAAGACAAATACATCATTTCACATACTCTATTGGCAAACCACCATTTTTCTACCGGACTCCAATGCTCATAACTACCGATGTTCTTTGATAGGTCAACAAATGTTCCACCATCAAAAGACGATGGATTAACCGCATCATCTTCACCAACCCACTTTGGTTTGTTGATAGCAATCTCGCCTCCGAACTTATCCTTACTATAGTTGCAATATCTAGTGCTTTGTTCCGCTACGGAATCTACACGATGTCTGTTAGCCTCTCTACTTACCGCAATCTGAGTAGTAAAGCGGACGGTTATTCGCTTCTCATGCCATTCCGTAGGCTCGCAGATATAGTCCAAATCCTCAAACCAATTATTTTCAACTATCACTCTGTAGTTGGTTGTGATATAGTAATCGTTACCTATCTGCATCACCTTTGAATATTTGTTCTCACGATAGTGCTTGACCAATAAAGACTCCGGCACAAAAAATCCTTCTTCATAGGCTACATGGAGGTAAATCGTTCCATGCTCACACATGGCAAGATGGTTGCTGCTTACCATACGCTCAACGAAAGGCTTTGCACTGTCTTTGTCTATCTTCATACTTGACGCATAGCAAGTGCGACCGCATAACTCTATCTGCTTGTAAACTCCATCCATACCCTCACCTTGGGATAGGATTTCATATTTTGGTTCTAATATCTTCATGTCCTTATAAGTTTTGAAATTCGACCACAAAGATAGCTATTATATTCCACTCTACCAAAAATTAGCACTCAGTTTAACAACACTTATCTATATTGTGAAAAACAAAAACTTTCACCATAATTCTTATCCATATCTCTTAAATATTTAATGTCCAAAGTCCGGTGCAGTTTAGCGTGTGCCTAAATCTATTACAAATCACACTCGTATGAGTATTGCTTTTTCAGCTTGTTCAATGCATTCTCGGTAACGTAGTAGATGTTATCGAAATATTCGCTTTTCTTGATGCTTCGGCTTTCTTTCAGCTCTACCTTGTGATTGAATGTCACTTCGTAGCGGTTTGCGATGCTTGTAATCAAGAAATCAACCTCACGCTTGCGTTTGTCCAGCTCGGTCTCTTTATACTCACCACGCTTGATAAATGCGTCCTTGTTCGTCTCTTCGATGGTTGCAACCATGTTGCCTTGCATCACGATAATCTTTGCGCTCATATCTAGTTTCTTTTCAAATCCTTAATAACCTTGTTAAGCAACTCTAATCAAGTTGTAGTTCTTGAATTGTCTCCACTCGCCCTTGACTTCATCCCAATACTTTGTGCAGTCCTTGCAAGCGTAACCCTTGCCGTTAGGAGTGTAGTCTATATGACTCTCCATCAAAGTGCCGAAAGCCTGACGAATCTCACCATTCATCTTCTGAAAGTAGAACTCAACAACCTGCTTCTTCATGCGAGCCTTCAGCTTGATTACCTGCCAAGCTTGCTTCAAGCATTCTGCCCAACTCATATAAGCACCTTTAAGCTGAAAGGCTCTGTGTGCCATATTCATCACTTCTCTCATCATATTCTTAAATGTAGTAGCCATAATCTTTCAATTTTAAACGTTAAACTTAAATTACTTACTTTGCAAGTCCGATGCTCTCACGCAAGAAGCTCTTAGCCTCATCGTTGTTCATATTGAGCTTTATTGTTATCATATTCAACATTCTATCAACGTCCTTTTGGGTGTTTATCCTGTTGCTTACGAACTCTATCATAACGAACTTCTGAATCAAGTTTCTTCTTATCATTGAAGTAGTCATATTGCTATACCGTTTTACGAGTGCCGACTCGGAGGTGCAACCTCAGCTAAATTAATAATGTTATTGTGACCTTTGTTTCTTAATCACGATGCAAAGGTAACGTATTTACGTTACACTACCAAATATTTTATAAAGAAAATGTAACGTATTTAGGTTGATTAACAGATATTCATTTGTAACGTACTATTCTTTAAACTTCGTTAATACTTTTACGTATATATGCTACATTTTAAATATTATTCTTATCTTTGCAAGAAAATATCAATGTAACGTATTATGTATTATGAGATTTAAAGATGTTCTTAATAAATATGGTGTAACGCAACAAGACTTAGCAGACCGGATGGGTATGAATAGAGTTTCGGTTTCTCGTTTACTTAGCGAGAAAAACGACTTGCGTATATCAACTATCGAAAAAATAGCAAACGCTATAGGCTGTCCTGTAGCAGAATTGTTTGATAAGCAGAACAAAGTAGATGCTATGAGTGATTTCATCGCCCTAATAAAGCAAGGTGGTGAGTTGTATTCCGCATCATCCATCACTGAGGCTAGGGACGTGCTGGACAAGCTGGAAAGTGTTAAGTAACGTAAGGAACATTCCTTGCAAGTATTAATAATTAAAACTTTTACGACTATGACAGATTTTTTCAATTTGAGAGGTGCAGCGGTATTCCGTGTTCTCTCGTTAATTAGTGTAATAGCACTAGGGTTAACTATCTTATTGTTTGTCATCGGCTTGATGATGGGCTTCTTTGGAGAGCAGGAGACGAAGGCGATAGGATGGGCAATGGTTGGATTCTCAATCTCTTCCTTTTTCTCTTGCCTATTCATGTTCGGCTTCTGCTACCTGATTAAGATAGCTAAGTCTTACGACAAGGATGAGCAAGAGGACAACAAGGAAATAGTATTCCAATACAAGGGCTACAAAGGCACTTTCACAAAGGATGACAATACTGGAAGGTTTGATGGCCACATCATCGGGACAAGCTATTCCTACTCTGGCTACAGCCTTTCTGAGACAGAACTTGCATTTCAAGCGAGAGTTGACGAATTACTGGAAGAAAAGAAACTATAAAAAGAAAGAGGAGCGCATCAGACGTTCCTCTTCTTTGTTTACAATCTACTCATCTTATCTTTCAATTCGTGTATATCATTGAATGCTTGCAACATAGGCTTATGCCATCGCTCTTGTCTCTCATCAATCGACTGCAAGTACATCAAGCTTTGTGCAAGGATAGTCCTACCCTCATCAACAGCTAACCAAATGTTACCTACATTACCCATAATAGTATTCACGCTAGCTGTTAGTAAGCTACCCTCTGCGCCACCATCACGAGCCGCAATAGCATCCAACTTGGTATTTATGAGTTTTGTTTCCTCATACGTTCCCTCCGTAGCGATCTGCACCGCTGTAAAACGACCATTCAACTCATCGCCTGTGTCTTGACTCATTGATTCAAAAGAACCGGAAGAAGCGGACTGCTCGTAAGATTGCTTGTAACCCGTAATTTCGGCTACTTCATCTCTAATCTTCAGTCCTTCTTGAACCATTTCATCATACTTTCCCTTCAAGGCAGTTATATCTGTCTTTGACAATTTACCACCATTTGCCTCAGCTCGTTCCGCCCATTCGTCATAGAATGCTTGCATATCATTTCCCAACAAATCATCCACCTTAGCTTTCAGAACGGCTTGCATAAGCATCTTGGAGAAATTATCAGAGAAGTCTTGAGCAGAGGAATTCATATCCATCAAAGTATCTATGAACTCGCTCTTCAAACTATCAAAAGATATTTGCGTCAAGCTTTCTGCAAGGTCATCAGCAATTTCCTCTAATGTTCCAGCCTCAGCCGCATAGTCTTTCAACTTTTCAAGAACTCTACCTCCATAGCCACCCTTACCTGTATTCTTGATAGCCTCAACCATATCTGGATTCTGCAAAATGGCAGCTGCTTCATCAGCAGATTGCAAGTCGTTAAGATTACCATTCCATTGTCTGCCTATTGCTTCGGACACCTTTTTGATTTGCTCTTGCGAAAATCCTCGAAAATAAGCGTTAAAACTGTGATGAGAGCCATGATAACCCATTTGCGCCTCCATGATACTCTTTAAATTTTGTTCTTTCTCCTTTTGGAGGTTTTCGGCTTTTTTAGCGTCCTCTACGGCTTTAATACCACTATTCTTGTCTATGGAGTCTCGTAACTTGTCTATAGCATCCGTCAAGATTTCATTTCTATCCGTCAATTTATCTATAGTCCGGTTTACTTCTTTTGCGTTCCCACCAACTCCAAACAAACTATTGAATCCACCAAACGATATTGTATTGAGAATATTACCAATGCCGCTTACCAAAGACCCTCCAATCTGAGTTATAAAATCGCCACTTAGAATATTCTTTAATATGCCGTTGACCGCATTCAGAACTGTATCAATCAAGCTACTAATCAATGTTCCAATACCATCTTTCAAAACATCAAGTATCTTCAAGATGGCAGATACGATTTGACCTATTAATCCAGCTTTTGACAATCCTTCACTTAGCGCATCACCAGCTTTCTTGCCAGCGGCTGCGGCTGCGTCTGCGGCTGCCTTACCCATATCCTTCAAACCATCAGCCGCATTCTTAGCCTCGTCCAAAGCTTTCAATCCATCAATTCCACCTTTAAGCTGATCGAAGCTATCCCAAAGAGATGCTAAATCAGATAGTCCAGAAGTAGAAAGGAACTCATGGATAGCAGAAATCGGTTGCGTCACATTCTGTGTCGTTTGAGCCAACTTCTGACCACTAGTACGGACTTTTGTGTTAGCCGTAACAATCTTCTTTCCGGACTCCGCTAACTGACCTTGAACTTTATTCAATTCTTCTTGTAGCCTTGTTTGCTCTGCAACATTGCCCGACTTTTTCGCATTCTCAATCTGTTCTTGCAAAACCTTAATACGAGGTATAAGCAAAGTTTCCGTTTTCGTGTATTCCTCTTGTGCAATTTTCGCATTCTTCAGAGCATCCTGATAAGCTACAACATCCCTTGCAAGGTCTTTCCAACCTAAATCACTTGTATTGCCAATCGAATTACGGATATTCTGCATAGCATCAACGATACTCTTCTGCTGGTCTGCACCCAAATTTTGGAACTTATCCGTACCTACGAACTTATCCAGATCTGCCAATAAAGGAACAAGCGCATCTTTCATAATGCCACCAACATTTCCGAAGACTTGATACCAGTCTATCTTCTGCATAATAGCACTAGCCTCAACCGAATCCGTCTCTTTCTTCTGCTCTTCTTTCAAAGACTTTATCTTCCATTGCTTGCTTGAGTCCGAATCCGTAGAGTTTTCAACCTCGCTAATCCTCTTAGCATAATCGGCAGCAATAGCTAACTTCTGCTCCTGGAATGTGCCATAAGTCTTCAGATAATCGTACATGCTTTGCGCTTCTTTAGCAAGCACATCCTCATTCTGCTTTACCGCCTTATCCCGAATTGCATTCATCTGATTAGCAACACTCATGCCTATGGTCATATTCATGCCATTGACCTTAACCGGATTACCCTTGCTATCCTTCATGGTTTCATTCAAAACCTCATTCTTATACTCTTCATCGGTTTTGCTCTGTTTCCACATATTAGCCTTACGACCCTTGCCGGAATTAACCCAAACAGCTTGGTCACGTTTTTTTCTAGCCTCAACCAATTTGTCTATACCTTCTTCTACCGCCTTTCTCTCCTTGTCGGCATTCTCGGTAATCTGAGCCAATTCCTTGCTATAACCCTCATTCATCGCATTGATGCGATTCTTGGTCATATCTTGAATAGCTTTCTCCGAATAGGATGAAATAGACTTAGCATAGTCCTCCTCAGCCTTCTTGCGTTCATACGCTCTTGCTTGTGGATTATCCGTTGCACCTGTTTTCTTTGGTGTAGTTTTCTTTGTCGTTTCCTTCGGCTTATTTGCATCGGCTTTTCTTTTCGCCTCTCTATCTTTCAGAATAGAACCAGCCATAGCAACATCAAGCCTATTGGCATTTTCGTCTCTTAGCTGATTTCCTTGCTTTGTCAGCAATTTACTTCCTTTATGATTAGTTCGGTATTGCTCTTGCCTATTTAAATCTGCCTTACGTCTATTAATCAAAGATTGCAACTGTTTATCCGTTAAAGATTTCATCCAACTTGGAATTTCTGTATCATCATAATGGATTTTTAATTTTAATCCATATTCCTGATTCCATATAGAAATAAGCTGGTCTGTTGAGGAAGTTAAGGCATCTATGCTTTGTTTATTTTGCTGAGCTACCCATTGTGACCTAGCCTGTGTATTATTCCAATCTACATTTTCAGCAGCCGCCTTCATTATCGCATCCTCTGCGTTTTTATAACTTGTCTTTAATTTTGCAAGATTACTCGTATGCTCCAATATCGAATGGTCAGTATTCTCTATAGTCGCTATATTGTAATGTTGTTTTTCTAAGAACGAATCAATAGGCGCAAATGTCTTTTTAACTGCATTTGTGTAAATATTAAAAGCATCTATATGCTCCTTGTAAGACAATGTGCTATCATCTACTCTTTGCTTCAACTTAGCCAGCCTATCTAAAACCTCATCTGTTGCTATGGAATTATACATCATTTGTATTGATGTTATATCTTCCTTATCTACATGTTGCCCACCTTGATACCAATGACCGGATAAGTCTTTGCTAAAATTGTCATCTTCTTTGTTTCTTGCTTCTGTGTATTGGGAAGTGGCAGACATTAAAGCATTAGCCTTTTCTCTTTCAGCATTCTCCAATTGTAAAGTTGCAAGAAATTCATCATGCTTGCCTTTAAGTGTTGTTAAATTATCCTTTTCGGCATCACACTTAATCCCGAACTGCTCGTAGGTTTGGATAAGTTCTTCTTTAGCTTTGTTGTAAGCATCAGTTCCTTCCTTAGAAGACTTCATTACGTTAAGCAAACCATCAACTTTCGCCCTTGTGTTTTCAGCAGAATCTCCAAAATGCTTAGTGTCAACAGAAATATCTTCCTCTTCACCTCCGAACATAGCAACGGCACTAGCAAGCGTTGTTACCAATGTTATAATACCAGTAATCGGATTTGCGAGCATAGCAGCCCACATTCCCTTTAAAGCCATAGTTGTAGATTTTACCGCATTACTAAGCATTAATTCAGCAGTTGTCATTATTTTAACACTTGCGGTATGGATGGCATTTTTTACAGTTGAAGCAGCCGTAGCTAAAGTACTAGCCTTTTTCGTAGTCGTATTGGTAGCTTGACTAACAGAATTCAACTGCGTTTGTAGTGTTGCTTGTCTCTCTTGTAATTGCTCACGAATAAGCGCAGCTCCTCTTTGCTGACTTGCAATTGTTGAAACATTTGTTTGAGCAATATTCACTTTCTTCGCAGCGGTTGCTAAACGTTCCTTTGCTTCTAGTGCGTTCACAGCATTACCCTCGGAGTCAAAAGCCAAGTTTGCACCATCAGCGGTTTCCTCAACCAATTTTTGAGCCTCAGTAAAGGCATCTTGGGCATCTTGCAAATCATTCAAGGCTGATGTATATTGTCTAGCCAACTCTACATCCCTATCATCAAGATTTGATATTTTCTCCGTAGTAGTCTTCAAATCATCTTTAAGAGACTCTATTTTTTGTTGACGAAGTTCCTCGGTCTTCCTCTTTTCTTCATCAAGTTCTATCTGGCTTTGTGCTGTTGCTTGTTGCTGAGCCTGCAAGAGTTCACGTTTCATCTCTAATTGAGAACGCATTTGTTCCGTAATAATGCCCTCTTGCTCTGCTGCATCTAATCTTGCCTTTACAAAATCATCAGACACAGCAGTATCTCCAACAATACTTGCCAAGTCTTGTTGTTTGCTTACTCGCTCTTGCTTTTTGTCCTTACCCAGCGACTTGTAGTTTGAGTTCTCTAGGTCTTGCAAACGCTTGATTTCAGCATCAATTCCCTTCATCATATCATCGGCTTGTTGCGCTTCCTCTGCTTTGCGAATAGAAGCAGCCGCCATTAATGATGCACGATAAGAACCAACGGCTACTGTAGCTACGCCAATAACTTTTATTACCTCTTGCCAATTCTCTACCATAGAAGAAATAATTGACAATCCACTAGAGAACACGCCCTCGGATTTTTTGCCGATTTCGTTGAACATCTGCTGGATGGAGTCACCAATATTGCTCCACTGACCCTCTAAGGTCTTTGATTGTTGTTCCATCAAGCCTCCGAAGCGTCCACCTGCTTGCGTCATGTTGGCGATAGCTTCCTTGAAGATGTCTGATGTCACTTTACCCTTGGAAACAGACTCTTGAACCTCCGTTGTGTTTTGGTGTAAGATTTTACCCAATTCTTCTGCTAATGGGACACCTCTACCCATGAACTGACGCAAATCCATTGTAAACATTCTTCCTTGCGAAACGGTCGTTCCATAAAGATAAACAAGGTCTCCAAGCGGAATATTCAAGCCCGAAGCAATGTCACCAAGTTGGACAAGGGTTTTGTTAACATCTTTCGCTTCCGTTCCGTATGCCAAAAGTTGTTTTGCGCCACCCGTAATGCTGGACATATCGAAAGGTGTATGAGCTGCCGTTTGGATAAGTTCGTCCATCAATTGTTTGGACTTATCCGCACTACCAAGCATGGTATTGAAAGATATTTCAAGTTGTTGGAATTGGGAACGAGTATTAAAAACGCTACGTGTTAATTGTTCAAATCCTAAGCCACCAAGTAATGTTGCCGAAAGCATGTGAGCATCGCCAGTAACTCTTTGGAACAAGCTAGACATACCCTCTCCGGCAGCTGGAGCGGACTTCATACGTTCTATCATTTGGCTCATGCTATCGGTCAACATATTTGTTGCCTCTTTTGCCGGATTTACTGAACCTGCATACAAAACATACTCATTCCGCATATTCTCCAAGGTCTGACGAGCACCGACAGCACCTCCTTCTAAGTTCTTCAACTGAGCTGTTTGACCTGCCAAAGAGCCTTTTAAATAGTCAATATTCTTCTGTAAAGAATCTATGGATGACTTATCCGTTGTAACTCCTAGAGTTAATCTCTTGTTCGTGATTTGCTGTTGGATTTTCTCTATTCGGTCTTTGGTAGCTTGCATTTGAAGTTCATAGCTATAAACTTCCCTTGCGGCTGCTTGCATCTTCTTATTAAACTCGGAAGACATCACGTAAGCGGCTCTTGAAGCAGCTTGTGTCAAGTCCTTTAAGCGATTGCTTGCATCTGCATATTTTTCCGTCAAATCCGCAACAATAGCTGGGTCGGTTGACTTATTGGTCTTCAACAACTCAGCCCTCAATTTTTCGCACTCGGAACGAAGTTTCGTAACCTCCTCGAAATTCGCTTTGACATCGAATCTTAATTCTGCCATATTTTATGTTTTATTGGCAAAATTAACTAATAATCAAAGAAATAACGAAAGAATTAATGTGTGCTATTTCACAAAAGATTTAAGTGCAAAAATTAAGGCTGGGTACAAAAAAGCCTTCCACACTCTCATGCGGAAGGCTCAATTCTTACTTATTTTCTTCTATATAATAACAATCAATTCACAACAGCCTGTAAATTCGTTGAAATTTTACCATTCATCAGACTCCGACTTTACAAAAGAACTTTTTAAAATATCATTTAAAATATAATTGACACGGTCATTAATTGCATTATATAAACGTTCTTTCTTCGGATTCAACTTTCCATTCTTAAAGTAGTTACTACAGTCTCCGGCAAAACTACTAGGTAATTCCGTTGGAGCACCAGTTATAACTTTATTGACCACTGGTGCGTTAACACGAAACTTTCCATCTTTGAAATTAAATGAATAAGTGCAAATCATATGCTTTCTAAGAGGAAGCCCCATTACTTTCTCATAATAAGCATCAGTAATAAATACGTTCAATGTGACTTGCTCGTTTCCAAATTTTGTAATCTCATTTGTCTTAGAAGTATATTTTCTATCCAAATACGAAGATACGGCACGAAACAAACTATCCTGCGAATAACCATCCATAGGAATAACAACAAATTCCTTTTCGTCATCAGTTACAAACTTAAAGTTCGAATTAAAGTGAAACTTTACATCTTGCGCCATTAATGATAACGTACCAAACATCATCATCAATGCCATTAACAAAAACTTCTTCATATTCTAAACATTTAATAATATATTTACATTTACTACTTATCTAACCCATAGGAGAACAAAGACTTTTGCGCTAATTTTCAAAGACTTGTATTTTTATTACAAAAGTATTGTTATTTTACATTTCGGCTTCATTATACTCATAATCCCAGAGGAACAACTTGCCTTTGACGTTTCTAATCGGCTCATCGAACAATTTAGCATTCTTCAAGAACCAATGATATTGGAAATCTTCAGCAAATGCATCCGGATAAGCCTCTTGATACTGAATATCATCCAACTCTACGCTGCCGATAATGGCTGACGTTGGCAAGTCTTTAAAGTCCGGAATAACAATACCATGCTCTTGGCAATATTTCTTCATTGCGCTCTCCTGCCATCCGTCAAGCTTTTCGGGTTTGGCTTGGCTTGCATGGATAAGGAAACGGCCACGGAATTTTCTATTCCATGTTCTGTTCTCAATGGTCTTGCAGCCGATAGCGATTAACCAAGCATACGGCTGGCGAATTGATAATACTTTCATAAGCTCATTGTTTTATTATTTGCATCCGCAAAAGTAACAAAAACCTTCGAGAAATGCAAGAAAACTCTAATTTATTTTCATATTTTCTTAAAATAATCTTGAAATAGTTTGCATATTTCAAATATTTTTCGTATCTTTGCAGTGTAATCAAAGAGAGATTACAAAGGGGATGCCGAAAACCTGAAAGAGTAGGTAAAATGAAATCCCAAAGTCTTATGAACGTTCTCAAAGTTTCATTGAAGATTTGGAAAATAGAAATCTTATCATTCACGATTAGATTATTCTAACTCCAAGGGAGGTGGTGCTGCCCACCGCCTCCCACCTTGGGATTTCGTTGCAAAGGTACGAAATTTATTTCAAACCACCAAATTTTTAACGTATGGACACAAACGAAGAAAAGACAACCAAGTCATGGGGAGGTGCAAGAGAAGGCTGTGGACGCAAGAAGAAATGCGCTAAACGTATGTTCTTTTCTGCCACAGAAGAAACACTCGACATCCTCAATTCCTTAGACGGAAACAAGAGTGACTTCATCAACGAATGCATCCTTAAGGCGGTAAGAGGTTAAATCCTCTTCCGTCTTTTCTTTCTGATTCTGTCCCAATCCGGTTTTAGCACATCCATCGTGCCGACCATCGCCTTGTACTTGTCGCCAAGTTCACCCTCGTTCATAGAGGAACGGAAAGTATACATCTTGTATCGTTCATACTCTGGCACATATAATCCCACCATCAAGGAACGGACTCCATCCACCTCCTGCTCCGGTGCTATCAATACAAGCCCCTCGTTCATGCTTTCCAACTTGAAAATCTTTGAGGTGACAACCTCATAATAGTCTAGTATATTCATATTCTTGTCTCCTATAATTATTTTGTACGTTCAAACACTTCAATATACTGGATAGAGCTACAATCAATATATTTACGTGTAAACACTACTGTACTTCCACTACCAATCATAAGTGTTCTGTTCTTTGTATTGCAATTGAAAGAGTTTTCACCACCAACACTATTGAAGTCGAAACTTATCTTTGCTCCACCTACCAAGTTGATATTTCCTCTAAGACCTTTGTTCTCGGCTTCGCCTAATATCACATTCACATGACCTGCATCCATATTCTCCTATAATTAATTGTTAAACACCTTCTCTAATAAAGATACGTATGATAGAGTCACTATCAATGTAATCTCTGTTTCCGTTCTCACCAAGTATAGTTATCAAATGCTTTTTTTGTTATAAAGAACATCGGCAGCAAAATCAAATAACTTTGATTTGCTAAAGTTTGTATGAGTTAACTGCCCATTAGAGAGTGAAATTCCTGCAATGCAACCACACTCCTTTGCATCATCTAAGATGTCTTTGATAATCTTAATATCCATAGTCTTATTACTTTACTTCTCGTTCTACGATGTCAAAATTGTCCCACGTTTCTCCTTCGCTGTCTGAGATATGGAAGAAAGAATCTGAGATATTGTATAGATAATCATCACAATTCAAAACTCGCTTGTAATTCTCCAAAGTGTTCATCCCTTTGTGTCCTATCGCTTTTCTTGCCTTATCTATGGTAGAGAAAACTTCTGCATCAACCTCCACTGCTTCACCCAATCCATGTTGGTATGAAGATATTACTACATATACTTTCATAGCTTAAACCACCTTATTTCTTACGCTACCTTAGATAACGTTTCTTTGTCAATCTCAATCCATTGGCAAGCATCCTTGCGGAAGAAGATTTCACTCTTGATATACTCACCATCCACATCAATGCTATCATCCTTGCAGACAAATGTATGGTTCTTTGTCAAAGGTACAAGAAGGTACGTTTTACCCTCTTTCTTGCGTTCTACAAGCGTTTTGTCCGTCCCAAGGATAATTGATACCCTTTCTTCCTTATCGTCCTTTAGAACGCCTATTTTATCTGTATGCTCGATATAGAGCACATTCAGAAAATTCTCATCCATTTTCTTATGCATTAATCATTTTGTTATACTTCTTCTTATTAACACCTCGTTTAACGGCTTCATAGAGCAAAGTCAAAGCTAATGCTTCATCCTTGACTTTCAAAGCCTTCAAGGTATCTCTTTTGACGTAGCGGCTCTCATCGACCTCACACAATGGTACGTAGCCTTTGTGCTTGAAATTTCTTCGACCAATCGCCCAAATCTCATAGCCATCCGGAAACTCGTTTGTTATATCGAATACATAATTGCCATCATTAAACTTTTCCATAATCAATTGTATTAAGTTCTTTACCTTATCTTTTCTTACTCCTCCCATCGGAAAGCGTTAGGGTCTTTTACGACCTTCTTGCTGGCTTCGTCCCACATATAGCCATCATTAAACCACTTAGGGGCTTTACCATTGATTACTCGTTTTGCATCGGCTATGCTAGCATAGTCTGGTTCAACAACATTATCAATGCGAACGGCAACCTGACCGAATACGTCCTCCACCTTGGTAATATGATGCCCTTTGTAGAACACTTCTTTCAAACACTTAGCAATTGTTTCCATATCTCAAATACTTTAAAAGTCCTAAACTAAAGGGGTGTTTAAAGGCACACCCCCTATTAAGCCTCGCCAAACACCTTAGAACGTGAATATATCTTTATGCAACTCGCAAGAAGTTGTAAGCCTTGAATTGTCTCCATGCGCCCTTTGCTTCATCCCAATAGCGGATGCAATCTCTTGATGCTGCATGCCCTGTACCATTTGGAGTATAGTCAATGTGGCTCTGAAGGAGAGTACCAAAGGCTTGTCTTACCTCACCATTCATCTTCATAAAGAAGAACTCTACTACCTTGGTCTTCATCGCTGACTCAAGCTTTACAACCTGCCAAGCCTGTTTCAAGCACTCAACCCAAGACATTGAACTTGATTTCAACTGATAGGCTCTATGTGCTAACTGCATTACCTTTCTCATCTTGTTCTTAATTGAAGTAGTCATATCCTCAAACCGTTTTACGAGTGCCGACTCGGCTGCATAGCAGCAATTAATAGTTAAACTTTAAAGCCTTTATCTCTTAAAGACATTGCAAAGATAGTAGTTTTTTCTAATATTGCCAAATATTTCTATAAGAAATTTCTAATATTACCACTTATTTAACACTTATAAGCTATTTCTAAACATTTATTCACTAATTATTAGCTAATTCTAATATTTAACTCTTTTTCTTTGGCAGTTAAAAAAAAATAAGCTATCTTTGCAGCATAATGTGTGTCCTGAGACAGAATGAAGTCAGATATTGGCTATATTTGATAGATTTCTGTCGTACTTCTAAAGAGATGGTGGCAGACCCACTGCATTCGGCATGCAGGTGCTGATTGCAAACCACTTTGTGCTGCTCTGATGGAAACTGATGGGTAGTGAACGACAATTGAAAGTCTTCCGTAAGGTTGGCAAGGTATGTGTCAAGGAGATGAACGCAAGTGAACCATTGATGACGCATCGTTAGCAAAGTTAGCAAGTCACATCAGAACTAAGGTCTATTCTTCATCTTGGGATAATGGCAGAGGAAACCTGTTTACTGTCTGCTGGGTGTGCGGTGTATAGGTGGCATGAACTTGACATGGGCTCTTTAGAGGAACAGGAGAAATAGACATGGAATGCTAAGGGAAAATGCCGAGAGCCGTGACACGCAAGGCAGAAAGTACTGATGTCCATGTCTGTGGCGGACTACCTCGTAGTAGTGTTGAAGTCTCTGTAATGGGGATGGAGCGAAGGGGGTAGCGTGCTTAGCCAGATTTAAAGTCCAACTTAAGAAATTGAGGATGAAACAATGAACGAGGCAAAACCTTTTGTAATAGACAAGCGATTGGTGTGGGAAGCTTACCACAAGGTGAAGGAAAACAAGGGTAGTGCGGGTATCGATAAGGTTGACCAAAAGACATTTGACAAAGAAATGTCCAAGAACCTTTATAAGATATGGAATCGCATGAGTTCTGGCTGTTACTTTCCCAAAGCGGTAAAGCTGGTAGAAATACCCAAGTCCAATGGTGGTACTCGCCCTCTGGGCATACCAACGATTGAAGATAGAATAGCGCAGCAGGTAGTAGTATCAGTACTGACTCCCATACTCGAACCTATCTTCAAGGAAGATTCCTACGGCTATCGTCCAGGCAAGGGAGCGCATCAAGCCATAGCCAAGGCTAAGGAGCGCTGCTATGTGAATCCCTGGGTGCTTGATATGGACATCAGTAAGTTCTTTGACACAATCAATCATGAATTGTTGATGAAAGCAGTCCGCAAGCATACAGAGGAGAAATGGGTACTTCTATATATTGAGCGTTGGCTCAAAGTTCCCTATCAGACATCGAAAGGTGAAGTGATAGAAAGAACGATGGGAGTTCCCCAAGGTTCTGTGATAGGTCCGGTTTTGGCAAACTTGTTCCTACACTACGTGTTTGACGAATGGATGTCGCGTAACTATCCAACGATTCCGTTTGAGCGTTATGCTGATGACACCATCTGCCACTGCGTATCGGAGAAGCAAGCCCAGTTCTTGAAAGCTGTTCTAATGAAGCGCTTTGAGAAATGTGGATTGAAACTGAATGAAGAGAAGACAAAGATAGTCTATTGTAAGGATAGCAATCGAAGAGGTGACTCGGAACATACATCCTTTGACTTTCTAGGCTTTACCTTCAGACCTAGAAGTGCAAGAAACAGAAAGACGGGTCAAAACTTTACTGCTTTTCTCCCTGCAATAAGCAAGAAGTCGATGAAGAGAATTAAAGAAGCCGTAAGGGCTTGGAAACTGAATCATAAGACTTTTGCTTGTCTGCTAGACATAAGCAATGAAGTTGATACGCAGATTAGTGGATGGATGAACTACTATATGAAGTTTGGTAGGTCTGAGTTCCGCAAGGTGTTGAATTACATCAACGAGCGACTAACCCGATGGGTGATGCGTAAGTATAAGCGTTTCTCCAAGGGAAGGAAGTTTGGCAGGGCGTATGACTGGCTTGTGGAGTATGCGGCATACAACAGAAATGAGTTTTCACACTGGGTGAAGGGATATGTACCCTATCCACGTCTAGGTTAATAAAGAATATAAATTAATAAACAAAAGAGTTAAGTGCGAAGAGCCGTGTGATGGGAGACTGTCAAGCACGGTTCTGAGAGAAGGGAGGGTGAAATTCCCTCCACTTACTCGACAAATATTAGTATTCACTTATATATAATAAGGTATGGACTTAAAGAAAATAATTAGGAGTCATGGGCAAACCATTTCATCTGTAGCTGAAAAGTTAGGTATTACCCAATCAGCTTTATCGCAACAAATCAATAATGGCTCAATTTCATTTGCGAAAGTAGAACAAATAGCTAGTATTTGTGGTTGCTCGCCATCTAGTTTCCTTGCTATTGATGGTGAAACCTTATCGCATCCGGCTATCATCTGCCCCCATTGCGGCAAGCCTATCGAGCTGGAGATTAGGGCAAAGGAGGGGAAATGATATTCCTCTCCTTTTACTCTTCTATTCTTTCTCCTTCAAAAAGCCTATACCTGCATGAACATTACCCAACTTATACCAAGACTGGCTTAAAGTCATAACATAACTATTGAAGGATTCTTCCCCAATATCCAGGGTGAAGTCTTCATCTACATCAGGCTCTCCATGTCTTACGTACCCCTTATTCGGAGTGTATAGCAATCTATGATATGAGCCGTTCTCACAAATATAAAGTCCGCTATTACGCCAATCGGAACTCCAAAATTCCGGTTTATTCACGTAACAAAGCATTACATCACCATCGTAAATAGGAATACTATGACTTCGCTCATCCTTTTCTCCAACAAATTTTTCGCTATCAACATTGTCAGACTGACGGATAACAGATACGATGGAGTAACCATTTCCAATAAAGTCCGCTATATCAACATATGTTCTTTGCTCTCTAAGGTCAAATTCTTGTTGGCTTCTTACGCCATCTTTCTCAAATATTACAAGTATTCTTGTGTACTTATCACCAAAATTGACCATACTTAGAATCAAGCCGTTGTTCATGTAAGACGCATAAGCTTCTTTGGCTAGTGTTAATACACGCTCTAGATATTCCAATGGCTTGTATCTAACTAACCAAGACTGACCTTTATGCATCTTTTGCAAGTACGAATACATGTTCATCGCCTCGCATTCATCTATTCCATGCTTCTTGCAGACCAACTTGAACTTATCCGGATAAACACTAGTTACAAGTCTATCCAATTCGTCCATAGCTTGCATGGCTTTCAAATAATCATTTGCTTCCATTTTACTAATCTTTAAGTTTCTCTATTATATAACCACGACCTGTATAGGTACAAGACAAGCCAATATACACTAGCTGATGTAAAAGCCACAATTCTTCAGTGAACGGCAATCTATCACACTTCACAAACTCATCTTCATCCTCAAAATCAGATGCCTTTTCCAATATTTCTTCCTTTGTCATTATCTTTAAATTTGTGCCCGAAAGCTGTTAATCAGCATCTTTTATTTTTTGTAATGTGTCAAGTATCACGTTTGCAATCTCAAACCTACCGACATTTGGATTCTGTGGGACACTATAACACAAAGCTTTTAAAAGCTCAAAACATTGATTCTCATATAATATCATACGCTTACTTATTTTGATTAAAATACTTTTCCAACTCTCGAAGGATGAACATCCCTCCTATCTTGAAAGACTGCTCTATCACCCCTCGATGTTCCTTTAATACGTTTTGACTTCTTGCAAACCGAAACGCTTCATTCTCTAGTATAAGCACAAACTTATTAAATTCTGCATCGGTCATTTGCATTCACCTCCTTTGATAATTAAGTCAAACAACTCATCTACGAATATCCAATCAGACAAATGGAACATATAGACTTGCTCTTCCCACATTTCTTGATATGTATTGCAAGTAGTCTTATCGAGCATAGCGTTCATGTCGTAGAGCTTTCTATTACAGAATACTCTTGAGAACGCAAGAACCTTTCCGTTGTCGTTACGTGGAACTTCGCTAGCAGGGTGAAGCAAATCTTTGAATATCTCTTTCTCTGCCCAATCAATGCCATCCAAGAAATGCTTATCGGCATTTTTATCTCTTTGAACCATAAAGCCGTTTTTGCTAACCTTTCTGATTACACGATAGCTTTTGCTTGCGTAATCTTTAGCTGCTTGGACTTTCTTCTTTATGTCTATCATTTTTCACCTCCTTTCTTGGGACACAATTCATCCACATAGAGCCAACGAGTAATAATCCGCTCTGGATTTATCGGCTTATAACCGCATTCCTTCCAATGTATCTTTTCATATGTAGCCTCTCTGATATGTGTTTGTGGATTTATCACACCATTAGGCTTATACTCATACAAAATGCGTCTATCCAAGTCTGGAGTCTCACTTGCATCATGCCACAAACTATTCAGAAACTCATTGATTATTTTGTCCTTATTCTCCATATTTTTATTCTTCACTAAAATATTTCTTCTCAAACGCTCGTTCGGTGAGCCATTTTCCAAACCCCATTCTAAAGTAACGCTTTGGTTTGCCTTTCACAAGCCCATATTCGTCACGAGGTGTATTAACACTTAGGTGTATCTTAGGAACATGGTTCACCGATACGTATGCAGTTATATATTCATCCGAGAATGCCAAATGCTGAACTTCACGGAACTTTACACTCTTAAAGAACATCTCCTTCATAAGCCTTAGTCCTTATAGATTGCATCAAGAATGCTTCTGAAATTCGGATTATCAATAACGGCTTGGGCATCTTCTTTGTTCTTGAAGTAAATTGCACCTTCGTTATAATTACCACAAGAAGTAATACCATATTCGCTGGTTCGCATGATATTATGCTTATATTCTTTAGAATTCCAGTCCGGTTTCCAATCTCCATTATAGTACTTAGCTATAGTCATTAATCTAGCTAATGCGATTATCTTTCCAGCAATCATTTCAGGAACTTTAATGTCTGCAGGATAAACATCTTTATAAGCTAAAGTAGATAAGACATCCGCATAGCAGATTTTCTTCTTTCTAAACTTAATAACACCAGCTTTCAAGTCACTTTTTTCAATGTCCACTTCCATTCCTTTAGGAATATCTAGAACTAACTTATTATCCTTAATTTCCATTTTTCATATGTTTTATTTCCAAAATATATTTTTTATTCACAACCAACTCGAAGAACTTATATTTAGCATTCATATAGTTGCGACCTAAATCAACTCCACCGACAAATTCTTCTCTATACCAAGAGATTGCCGTATATTTTACAATATCATGCTCTTCCGGATGATTCACACGACCATTCCACACATCTGTGCGAACCAAATCGCAATACCCATCAGGTAATTTGGCACGTATCATTCTTGTGTTCTCCGCATCAATATAGACGTTTTTGTATTCCAAATCTACGCCTAAAATTTCCTGATTAAGCTTTGCTACATCCATATCTTTTCAATCTTAAAACACTACGTTGAAGTTCTCTCGGTTTTAACGGATTTTTCTTCAACATTTTATTCGCTTCGTTTCGTATCTTGCGGCTTTTCCACTTCTTTGTAAGACGCATAGCCTTTAACAAACGATGGTCTCCGGCTAGCTTTCCAGCATCCTTCTTGCCGCAATAATAGCCTTGCCTATAAGCCCAATATCGGGTTTTATAGACTTTCTTCATTATCTTCTTAGCTTGTCTTATTTTCATGTCAACCTCACTTTCTATGGAAAAACGTTCCATGACACCAATCGCTGCTTTCAACATACTTATGTAGTTTAGTACATCTTCCTGCAAACATACCATTGAAATGTTTACAACGACCGCATTCCTTTGAAGTTCTCAAAATTGAACGAAACAAACTAACGTTAGCACTCGGCATATTTACCTTATTCCATCTGATAGTTGCTTTCTGATAGAGATTCTTTAATCTAGGAATGAATCTACTCTCTTTCTTGAATGTATATTTTGAATCGAAGTAACGTGTGTCCGTTCCTTTCGCCATCATATTCAAGATTTTCTTAGCTTGTCTTATCTTCATATACTACTTGTTTTTATAAATACTACATGTCCCCTCGTAAATTGTGCTATTTGTATAGATGTCTTTATATTGCGAAATGGAAACCAATCCATTTTCCTTCATTCCCTTAAGAATTTCATCATACACACTTTCTATTGCTCTTCTCTTCATTTGCTCCATGCCAGATTTGTCACGGCAATAGTATTGCATTTCAAAATTTGACATTGTAACTCTTGAACGAAGCTTCATAACTTGTGGCTTTATGTATCTAACCTCTATCTTTGGTTTGATGCCTAGTTGGTCAGCTAGCCATTGTTTCCATTTTGGTTTGACATCTTCTCCATCCAAACAAACAAGCAAGATGTAGATAAAACTCATACTAAGATATAAAATTGCTATATTCATACGCTACTTCTCTTTATCGAATTTATTACCAACAACTTTTGCATAAGTTATTACATCATTACCCAAACTACCTACACATTCGTGAAGAGGAATACCTGTATATAGACCTACCTTTCGCGCAAAGAATGCGCCTTCACCAAAAGTAACAACATACTTAATATTGTCATCATCAACATCCTGTAGAACATCTCCTTCCCAAACTTCTCTTCCCTTGCAGTCTGTCAGTCCTGTGAACATACAGACTGTTGAAGGGTCAACCTGATGTGCCTCGTTTCTATTAAGCATTGATTCACTCTGCCTATCCTCGATGATGTAAGTGTTACCACATTCAACACAGAAGTAACCTTCTACCCAAGTGTTATTGTCAAGACGCTTGGCCTTGAATTTGATATTTTCTAATTTCATACGCTAAAATCATTTAATTCCCTTACATTGTTTAATAACCGCCTCATTGAAAGACAAATTATAAGCATGAGTATCTGTAATACCTTCAGCCTCTTTATATTTGTCAAGAATAGAATCTCTTATTCCGTCAACATAAGGCTTATCTATAAGCTTGAACATAATTACATTAGTCCAATCATCAATTCTCCTGTTTGGATTATCAATCTCGTCTTTATACCAACCAGATTTTCGCCCACTATCTTTATGTGGAACACGATATTCTGCTACCATTGGTATTGCGATAAATCCATCATTCTCCATAGTAAGAACCATTACCCAATCAAGCTCAATTCCAAGTTTTTTCATCTTGAAATACTCTTTAATTGGCAACCATCCTTCTAACTTCATTCGTTCAATAAACAAGTTAGCTACTCCTGCTCCTATAAATTCTTCGTGCATACTTTTCATTTTTTATTTAATTTATGAGCAGTACTATTAGTATGCTCTATATGTTCATTATTACAACAATATGGATAGAAATATTTATCTGCTCCATACATAAGTTCTTCTATAATATTATCGTCACTATCATTGCACTTAGAATCAATAGTAACTCTAATATATACTTCGAATATTCTTTCCATAACTATTCTTCTTTAAGTTCTAACTCTTGCTTGATTAGTTTTAGAAAACTTCTAGCGTGAACTACAAGAACTTTCTTATTTCCTGCGTTCATCATTCTAGTATAGTTTTCAATCATATCATCAATAATTGTTAGTGCCGATACTTTACTCATATTTTTTCATATTTAAATCTTTAAGTCTATCCTTATAGAAGGCAGGAACTCTACTAATCTGCCACCAAGAATAGCATTCGTCACTCCAAGGTTCAATCCACACTGGTTCTTTTGTGTCTTTATCTTGGCAGTATACAATTCCACGTACTTCATCATTAAGCAAGAAAGCCTCTACATCAAAATCCAAATCGTCTAATGTTGCATAAGTCTTGCAATACTCATTACGTTCCCTAGTGCCTTCCCTTACGAACAACTCAAAATCATTGAATAAATCTATTTTTAGTATCTCTAAGTTATTGCTTTTAACAACATCTAGAAGAGACTTTTTGACGTTCATTTTGCTCATTTCCTATCCCTCTTTTTTTTAGTCATTGCAATCCATAGGAATATGGTCTGCTAACTCTTGCCAATAACACCTATTATCATAATAACAAGTTTGACATTTTTGAATCTTTTCATTCATTACTTATTCTCCTTTAAGTTCGACAGGCTCATCTTTCCAAGACAATTCTTTTCCGATGAGCTTCTTAATGCTTCCTTTAGGAAGGTAACAGCAACCGGTATTTGCGTACCTCTGCCCATATAAATATACGACAGAGCAAATCCATAATGTATTACTTTCATTTCTGCAAGGTTTTTCTGCAAAAATATGTTCACAGCCACCTTTATCTACTGCTAACCATGACATAACTAATACTATATTTTTTTAATTAATAAATTACTTTTCTTATCAAATGGTTTATAACCACTACTGAGATACCAATCTAGAACAAATCTATCAGATTCATCTTTAACAAATTCCAATCCGATTGTCTTCACTCCATTTAACTTAGCCTGTTGTTCTGCGAGTTGTAACAGGCGTTGTGCAACACCATTTCTTCTATAAACAACATCAACCCAAAGAGCGTATATTAGAGCATCAGCCTTGCCGAAAATATCGCTAACATATAATGGAATAGATATTTGAACAGAGCCATGATTTTCTTCATCAGTTATTAAAATTCTGATTTCATCCTTCCATGTCTGTTTTTGTATCATATTCTATCCTCCAACTCTTTAAGTGCCAAGACTAACTCATTTTGAATATGAATTATAGTGCCTTCACTTAATTTTATTCTTTTTAAGCCAATCATCTTGGAAACATTATTAATGTGAACTATCGCTTTATCTTTGCTCATTTTCTATTTTTTTTTAAAAGGGTCATAAAAACCCCACAGAAAAATTATTCCAACATACGAACAAAATAATAATACGATTGCTACAATGCCTCCTACGACATATAGTAGCCACATTGGTATTGTTATAGTCATTGCTTATCCTCCTTAGCTTTTTTAAGATAAAATTCTCTCCAATCTTCAAAAGTCCAATCTCTTGTGTTATGAGTAAGATTGAAAACTTCCGTATCTTTCTCTAACTGGAATAACAGCCAAGCGTAATCTTCATATCGCTGTCTTAGCAATCTCTTGCGACACAATCTTACATGCTTGTATAACTTATAATCAGCGGTTGCAGCATCAAAGATTATTTTACCTATTATTGCTAACAGATAAGCAGATATAACACCTAATGCAATCCAACCTAATATTGTAATTACTAAATCCATATTCTCTTCTTTTTTTTACCCTCCTTAGTAATTGATAATTTTCTGTGTTTTACGAACCTTGGCAAAGAACCCACGAATCTGTTCTTTTGTCGCAACACCTTTAATGTGACACTTCATCCAATTGCCAATACCATTGGATTTCTGAATCATTCCATCAGAATCCTCACCAATTATCACACCATATCCATCAGCGTTAACAAAGCCATCATGGATAAACACTTTACCATCACTAGCAACTAAGATAGTACCTGCTTTATATTCACTTAATCTCATATTCTTTTCTTTTTACCCTCTCCCTTTTACAGGAGAGGGTGATTAATTACTTACTCACAAATAATAGCGAGCTGACCACAAGCAGCTCCATTCTCAATTTCAGCCTTTGTTGCGATTGCTACTGCATAATCGTAACCCATCTTTTCCAATTGATTCTTAATTGCATTCATACTTAGTAATCTCCTTTTCTTTAAATGATTTATAATATAATTGCTTAAAGCCTAACTTGATCAAAACATTGATGTAATCTCTATACTGTTTACTGATAAAGATTTCGTGGTTGTTGCCAACAAATCTATACCACAAATTGTCAAGAAATACATTTGTCTTGTAATGACCTTGATTGCAGTCAATGATAACCAGCTTTCCACCTACCTTCAGATACTTCTTCAAGGTTGTGAAGGTTCTCTGTAAGTCTGGGATATGATGAACAACGTTTCTTAGATAGAATACATCTACTGATTTTTCTCTTAGTCCGACAATCTCATCTTTTCCATCATACAGGAAGTCCAATTGTGGAAGGGTTGTTACATCGCAAGTTTTATATCCAGTTTTTGGATTATAGCCACTTCCGAAATCAATGCACAATTTTGTCATCATCAATATGATTGTTTCTTCTTACAAGTTCATTGTTCTTAACGGCCTTGCAGTACTTTTCCCAATCGCAGAAATTTCCAAGAGGAGTTACGATAATATCACTTCGGTTGTACTTCCCATAATTGCCAAATACTCCAAATGTATGACCATTCCACTTGTAATCGTAAAATCCATACCCGTCATCGCCAACCTTTACAGAACCTTTTGGGAGTCTTATCTCACCATATCTAGCCTGTAAATCTTCACAAACAATGCTATAGAAGCCATCTTCCAGTATTGTTTCCAACAATTGTGGATTCAAGCTTTCCTTACACTTAGGAATGTTTATTCTTGTGTTTGGAATAATCTCTTTACACTGAAGTGCCATGTCTCTACGTCTTTCGTACTGCTCGATAGAAGACACACTGATAGCAACCTCAGTTAATCCAGCATCTTTCAATGCTACGATGATGTCCTCATTAAGCAGTATTCCATTTGTAACAAGGCAAATACCATCTGACGTATAGTTGCTGACTATCTTTACAATCTTTACCAAATCTGGATTGAGCAAGCTTTCGCCTCCCATGATAGTTGCTCTTTTCAGAACGCCAACCTTCTTCAATGTTTTCTCCATCTTATCACAATCCAAGCGCAATGGTGACTTGAACTTTTGGTAACAGAAGTAACAATTTCCGTTTACTCCTGTACTTTCATTCATGTTGCAATTCAGATTTGTAATAATCCGGTATCTAAAAATTCCCTTTTTCATACTAAATTAATTCCTTCTACTACACCAGTTCCTAGATGATTCTTTTCTGATATGTTATTCACGTTGATAGGAGATAACTTTACAAAGAAATGCTCCTTATCAAACCATTTTTTCAGCTTTTCCGCATCAAAATCGGAAGTGTCAACAAGTGTAAGATTGATTGTAGTCTTTAGATTGCTTTCTGTGCGAATCTGTCCCAACTCCTTAATTGTCATTTTGTTCTTATAAGGAATCAACCAATTTCGCTTGTCATCATCAAATGAATGCAAACTAATCTGCAATGTGATATTTCCCTTAACGAAAGAGAAATCGCTCCCCTTGATGCCAATCGTTGATACGTAATGATGAGTATTAGGGTATTTCTCCGTAATAATACGGATAGCTTCCTTGACGGCATCAATATTAAGAAATGGCTCGCCCATACGAGTATAGTTAATTTTAAACTCTTTTGCTTTGCTTGGGTCAGCACCTGCCTTATTGATGGCAAATTCAACCTGCTCTACAATTTCTTCTGCCGTAAGATTGCGATAACGTTTCATGTTGCCTGTAGCGCAAAATTTGCATCTTACTGGACACCCACTCATTGTAGATACTCCAATCATCCAACGTTCTGTACGGTCGCCAAGCTCATTGTTATCAAGCTTGTTTTGATGTCTGCCTATTGCATCTTTGGTGTAATAAGGTAAGAACGTGTCTGTAGTTTCAACTAAAAAGCCATCTTCTAATTGAAGGCAATACACGACACCATTTTTAAATGTTTTCTTTCTTAATTCCTTCATATTCCTTATATTTATATCCCATAAAGGATGGTTGGTTACTCTGGTGTCTTCGTTGTGTATTTATCAGATGAAATGTGCAGAAACACATAATCGCCATCACTGGTAGTCTCGTTAATATCACAAGAAACACCTTCTGCTTTGTCAAATACAAGCATTTCACAATCTCCACCCGTGATATCAATGTAAGATTTTAAATGCTCTATCAACTCACTTGCTTTCATATTACTATCTGTTAATATCCTTTCCTCAATCTTATACAATAATCAATAGCTTTGATTGCTAACCAAATAGCATGCTTCTGCTTATCGTCAATAAGATTTTTTCTAATCTCAAATAGTTTCTTCTTTGCTTCTGTTGCATTCATATTACTATTTATTTATGGCCGAAGGCGTTAACCACCTAACATATCGCTAATGTTTAAATACTTCTCTCCATCACCTAAGTTTCTTACATCACAGAAACCTGCTTCTGAAACGGTACTATCATCGTCATATATCTTTTTGACGTGTATTTTCTTTATAGGACAGCAGTCATCATCACTTACCTCAAAAGCAATAGGCAAGTCTCCGTGTTTTGCCTTTATTTTCTCTAAACTTTTAACCAAATCACTTATTTTCATACTAATATCTTTTATGCCCGAAGGCGGTTAAATGCTTATTATTCTCATTATTGCTAACGCCCTATATTTTTGTACTAAGATGCGTGTAATGTAACAACTATCACATTTCCCTTCTCGTAGCACACGTTTTAGTTCGTAGCAGATGACCCTATATTCTTCTTCCGTTATGTTATATTTGTCAAGTATTTCCTTTGTTATAAACTTGAACTCTAATTGCATATCAGAACAGGTATCAGTCTCTGCGTTCTCTATGTCATGGTCATACGCATAAACAAAATCATTCTGGTTAGCATTCTTTCCATTAATGGCAAATACCTCCAAACGGCAAGGTAGCGTATTCATTGGTTCGATAACTAGCTTCATACACCTACACCTCCATTTCTAAGTTGATTTTAAAAGCAAATAGGATATGCTGTAACTCGTGAACGTAATTGATATACCCTCCCATAATATCATTATTTATTGAAACAGACCAACTAATACCGCCGTCTGTGCAAAGTTTAATTCTTGGAATACGACTATGCCTAAAGTATATTTGTCCCTTACTCCATCCATTCTTTTCCAATATGGCAATAGTAAGACTTACTGGCTTTATCTCATTAACATCAACAAGACAATATACTAACCCTTCTTTAGGGCAAGACAAGTCAAAGTGACTTTCGTCTCTAGGCTCTTTAACAACCATGATTTTGTTGTGATACATAACAACATCACCAACTATATATTTCTGTTCCATTCGCTTTAATCTTTGCTATTAATGAAATCCTCATACTCACCTATCGTGATTTCCTTGAAATCAGAGTTGTGCTTCTCGGCTCGGATGCTGTCATCAAAGTAAACGAAAATGCGGTCTTTGTGACGGAGGAGCTGAGTAATAGAGAAACGGCTAACTTGAGGGACTTCTATATTCAGTTCCTTCATTACCTTGAAATGGTTAGCAACTGATTTATAGGAGAGAAGAACGGAGGCTATTGCCTTGCCTTGCTTACAACGCTTGTTAGGCGCAATAGCTACATAGTAACCGTCTTCCAATTTTACACCGTCTATCTTCTTCCACACCTTCTTATCTAGCGTATCGTAACGCTCAGAAAGAACCCATATAGCGGTAATCTCGTACACTCTTGTGAGAGTTCTGTTAGGCTGATAGCCCTGATATTTTTCAAACTCGAAGCCTACGGCTTCTTCCACTCTTTTCATGTAGGCTTGATACTCTTTCTCTTCAGCATCGAGAATACCTTTAATGTATTCATAAGCGTTACTTCCCTGTTTTGTTTCGTATAACATATCTCTTTACTCCTTAACTTCTTTAAAAATTACATTTTTATGGTCTGAGCGTTCTTTGATGCTACAAGGGTATAGCTGCCATACTTCACAAAACTTCTTACTATCAAAGAAGCACCCTTTGCAAGATTCTTTATCAGTCTCAGTAACTTCAAGAGTTACTCTTTCTCCAACTTCAAACTCTTTCATAATCAAAACACTATTCTATAGTCCTTTCCTCTCAAAGTGGGTCTCTTTTTGAGGATGAACTTTGTTAAATCTTCAAAATCTATCGGGAAGAGCGCACAATATTTATACTTCAATGTGCAGACAAATCTTCCGTTGAGCATAACATCAAATACAAATGATTTCATTGATTACCTCCTTCCTTTGGAAGTAAATCATCAATATAGAGCCATCCCTTAAAATATCTTTTAAAATCTTTAGGAGTCATATCATCACATACCCATCCTTCTGGATTACGGAAATATACACATAATTCCGTACTTCCGTTTTTGAACTTAACCAAACATGTAACGCAACATTCTCCTTGCTTAATGTTTGGCTTTTCGCTAGCAGTATGCCATAAGTCCTTAAGGAACTCTTCCTTAGTTAATCTCTTTTCCATTTTTTAGTCTCCTTCACATAAAGTTTCGTTAACCTCGTCATTGTATGTATGAGTAACCGGATTGTACTCAGAATGGGTTGCATCTACCCTACCTTTCCGGTTAGTGAAATAGATAGCATTTCCTTGGTCATAAAACCTGTACACTGTTATACTATCAACAACAAACAATTTCTCGACATTGAATTTGTCAACAGAATCCGAGATTTGGACTCTTGTACCCTTACCTTTGCAACCTACCAAAATGGCGGCAACGGCTATTATCATTATTACCTTTTTCATATCAACTTCTTTTCTTCTTGAAGAATACGTCATTCATCGTACCCTAATATACTAAAGAACTCATCCATTTTTGGATTTAGATTGTTTGCCATTAACATATATGCCGGAACGGAGCGACCGATGTTGCACTCTAACTTCAATGCATGTATCATTACTGAAGCTTGATGGCTTGAAATCTTAACCCTATCCAATCTGGAAAGTATTTCGCTCTGCGAATCTGCATTACGAAACACTTTCTTGATAAGAGTTTCTATGTACTTACGCTGCTTGTCCGTCATTGCTCTTATTGTGCTCAAGAGACTCAACCAAAGCCTTCAGACCATTGAAAGTAGCATCCACCAACTCCTTGCTATCGGAAGCATCAAAATACCAATTTCCAATAATCTTGCTATTATTTTCAGCAAACATCGTAATACTCGTATGAGTATTTGAAGACGACATCTGGATAGACTCCTTTGTTCTACCCATGAGGCTGGCAATCTTTGCCAACACCTCTACATATACATTATTCTTTTCCACTTTCTTCTTACAGTTTTTATGGTGTGTCTCACCTTTTTAAAATTAGTAACCTTGTTTCTTAATTACATTGCAAAGATACAAAGAATATCTGAAATATGCAAACTTTTTAATGTGTTTCTTTTATTCTTTAATATATCATAACACATAACACCAATAATTTACTGACGTTAACACAAAAATCCCCACCACTACATTATTATATATAGTGATGGGGCAAACATTTAAAACAAAATAGCATTATGGATTTCTACGATTACTATCAAACTAAATCGTCCACATAAGCCCATTTATAGATGGCGTTTGATTTCGTGAACCTATTCCACCATTCCTCGCCTAAGAAATTCAGATGCTTGAAACGCTTGCGAACCTTGGTCAGACCGACAATGCGTCTGTTATACTCAGGCAGCTCTTCAACAGAATGCCAAGCACCTTCTTTTTGATATTTCATTCCCAACTCCAAGGCTTGCTTGGCTACCTGCCTTGCACCTTGACTAAAGTCTATCTTATCAATCAACAATTCTAAGTCCATAATCAAATAACTTTTATGTTAACTTTGTCTTCAAAAAAAGCTTCTAGCACTTCCTTGGCTTTTGCATCTGCTTCATCCAAGTCTTTGCATTTGACTACTTGAACACCATAACCTATAGGGTTACGCAATTCATAAATACCATCAGCCTTTACCAAGCGAAGGAAAATATCTCCACCTTTGAAGCGGTACGAATATCCTCCTGTTGCCTCGTTCCATTGTCTAACTATGTTCCTCACCGCCATAATATCTTTGCACTTTTTCCAATGTAGCATTAGCACCCTCAATGTAGGCTGCGATAATGACATTTCTATATAGCTCACTATTTTCCTTATCAATTCCAACCAAGCCTTCTGTTGATTTCAAAGGCTCAATTGTAAATTTATAAGCCTCCTCTACTATCCAGCTAGGAACACCATTTGAAATCAAATTCTTACAATACTCATTCATGATTTTACCTTTTAAAATTAGTGGATGACAAGGGATTTAAACCCTTGTTGGTGTCAACACCTCCCCAGTGACCTGGTACACGGAATGTTTAATCAGAAAATCCGCTCCAAGTTTGCGAGGGTCGCATTGCTTTCAGTTGCCAATGCCACTCATCCGTTTGTCAGCGACAGATGCGAATTTGAAGATTGTGCACCATTCCCAACCTTGCCCAAGGGTTTCTGCCGCTGACTAATAGGCATTTGCCAATGGTTGTCGGCAAATTTTAAGTGTTCACATCTTACGATGCGGTATTAACTATCTCCCTGCCCAAGGGAACAACCATTAGCGATAGGCTATTTGTAGTTATGAAACATTCAAATAAAGCCGTGCGACTCCTAGTTTATCATCATGCCCCCACGCAAGGCATCACACGGCTTTGGCACGTGGGTATTTGGTAGATTATGGCTTTCCTACCTCGTCTTTCTTATATCATTCCGCTGCCATCCTGCCGCCCAGTCTACCGGAGCTGCATTACAGCAGTGAAAAGATGTATTCACATTATATAAGGCTGCTCTGAACTCATCCAATTCTTCTGCCGAGAACGGACAATCCTTGTTTACCCGCCTTTTCATAATTTCACTACCTTATAGCCAAGCCGACTTGCAAGATCAAGAAAAATATTAAAGTATTCCTGTGCAACTTCTGTTCCTGATACTACGCCATTTTCAAACGTGAAGTAACGCTTTGTATTGTAAAGCGTATCTTCCAAGCAATAAGTTTCTTTCATTTCTTCTTTCTAATCAATTGTAAACAACCTTTCGACTGGTCTCTTTGTTATATTCGGGTTAAGAGAGTTTGTTACTTCCTTTTCCCAAACACATCTGAACTCTTGGGGCATCTGATACTCGCTGATAAATACCTTATGACCTCTTCTAGCCATTTCCATGCACCATATATAGAATCTTTCGTAATCGAAATTCTTTGATACATCATACTTTTTCGTAGCTTTGTAAGGCAAATCGCAATACACTATACTCCTATCCGGTATCACAAGTTCATCATAACTGCCGCTATAAAACTCGACACCTTTGAGAAGAGGCACATCACGCATTGTATTTTCTATCTGCTCCCTTATGTAATCTCTTGCCTTTCCGTTCTTGCCGACAACATTATGTCCGCTATAGCCACCATCAAAGAAACGTCCATTAAAGCTCGCCATAAAGCCAATTAGTCCGACACCTGCTTCTGTGAAGAATTTATTCTTTCCGTGATAGCAGTCTCTTGCAAAGTTATACAACGTCTTACTAATATGGTTGAAGACAAACCCATCATTCTGAAGATACTTCCACATTTCGATAAGATACCTATTCTTATCGTTGGCAATCCTTCGATACGTGTCCGGAACGTTCTCAATAACGCTACAGCCACCACAGAAAGCATCTACAAACGTATCATGTTCTTTATCAAGCATAATCGGCAATATTTCATGCACGATTCTAGCCTTGCTACCCATATACTTCATTGCAATAGTTTCTTTATCATTTTAACCCCTCGCTTGCCAAATTTTCGCTCGACAACCGCATTGTAACTCACTCCATCAATGGAACACTCATCCGGATAGCACTCTTCAAGCCAATCTGTGAACTTCAGCAGATTGAAGACTAACTCTTTTCTCGCTAAAAGAAACCGCATATCTATGAATTTTCCAAAGCTTATTCCAAAGATTTTCTGAAACTCATTACCTATCGGCAAGAACTCACTTGGTTCTATTTTCATCAGCTTGCTTTCTTAGATGTCACACTATCCAGAGGATAGTCACTCTTCATAAAGTCACTAATTCCTATGTAAGTTCGCTGTAAATCTTTCTCATCGTCCTTCAGGTCTTCCGTTGCGTTGATAGCCGCCTCATTCAAAGTCTGTTCGTCAAAGACACCTTTTCTTACCTTATCGAAATAAGAAAGAATTTCTTTTGTCATCAAATGGTCAGCCAATCTCTTGAAATCCTTATCCATCACTAATGCCATGAAGTCATAAGAGTTTTCAAAGGCCAAGATAGGAGCAAAATCCTTGAACGCTTGCATTAAGTTTACATGCAAATCTTCATACAGCTTACGGATGATATTCTCATAAGTTCCCAAACAAAGGTTGGTCAGATTGTACAGAATGATTGCATTCGCATAAACTCCCGATTTTTCACCAATCCCTAAGTTCTGTAATCTTAAAGCAAGCTTATCTCGCAACTTATACAAGTCTCCACTAATCTTGTCATAGAACGTCATTGCGAATTCTTCATTAAAATCTGCATTAGGAACATAAGCGTCATAATACTTAACCACCTTTCGAAGGTTCTTCTTGCAGTCCACCCACTTCTTCTTAACTTCAAACCTAACGCATTTCTTCTTCAGAATACTTTTTTCGATTTTCTGCATAAAGCACTCTGCTAAGACCATTTCGACATATACATACTGCTGAAGATAAGCCCTAGTAACGACCATAACCTTATTCACTTCGGTTTCGGTCATTCCATTCGGAACACTGATAATTATCTTCTTGCCACCTACGTTCAACAAGACTCTTCTGAAACAATTAACACTAGGCATGATGCTTTCTGTTTGAATATTCTACTACCTTATTATAGCACTCCGTTCTCACCAAATCCTCGACCCGATTCAATGTGCAAGCCTCATGAGTATCATTCATATTGACTTGTGGACAGCAAATCTGATAAAAAAACTTTGTTCTGATGGTAAAACCAAAGAACTTGATTTGCTCCTTGAATACCCGACCGGACACCACCTTATCAAGTTTCTTCTTGCCATCGAAGAGATTCAAACTCTCTTCTCTACGATATACAATATCGGTCTTAACCGAAAAAATCTTTCCGAACATAACTATTCCTCCAAATTCCTAAGCGTTTCCAAACTCTCATCATTATCAACATCATAGCCGATACGATATTCGTTACCAATTCTTGCACCAATGTATACCTCTTCGGCATCCAAGATATAACGGGACATCTGTTCACGAACCTTTATCTGTTCTTCATTCAACCCAAGTACATCAAAGCACTCTTCCTGCAATGACTTATATGGTTTCGTTCCCATATATGAGACATAAGCCAGCTTGCCTTCCTGATGCAATGGCTCCCACTTCTCCCACCAATGGTTGCGATACTCCAAGATACCTCTTTCTACTCCATCGGCACAAACATATTTAACTATTCGTATTCTCATTATCAACCTTTTTTAAAACAACTTTAACTGTCTTTCCTTGGCACTTGAACACACGAGACTTAATCTTGTATGTAAGATTGTTAATTACGACTTTATCCCCTACACAAGGCATAAAATGGAAATCGTAATTTTTCAAAATGATACTGCCTTCATACTCGAATTCAACCATTTTTCTGCTCTCCTAATGTTTCCCTATATTTATCTAACATTATTGAATTAATCTCAGACCAAAAAGTTACAATTACGTCCTTGTAATCAATATTATGATTCTGTGCTATAAAATTTTCTGCACTGACAAAATCAAAATAGCCTTCAATCGTCTCTTGTGTACCTGTACATGTACATGTTATGCCATTCTTGACATACTTAGCCACAAAATAATAGCATTTCTTCATCGCAACAACTCCCTAATAAATTCGTTACGCATCGGCTCAACGATGCTTGTATACAAACTCTGCTTATCTTCGGGAATATCATCCGGTGTAATAGAGAACATCAACAAATAAGACATCGGAATCTCCAATACCTTGCATATTGCATCAATCTTACTCTTACGTGGAAACGTTCTTCCGGTCTCCATAAACAACATATTTGTCTCACTACAACCGATAGCCTTACCAAGTTGTCGTTGGGTCAAGCCCTTGCTTACCCTCATTGTCTTAATCGCCTTTCCTAAATCCATTTAACCTCCTATTTTAAATTTTCAAATCTATTCTTAATTGCAATCATGGCATCATTGACACCATCCTTATATCCAACAGAATACAAGGAACAATCCTCTTCGCTCGGTTTTCCGGTTTTTGATTTCAAAAACTCTTCTATCTCACGGAAACCATACTCCAAGAATCTGAGAAACATAGCGTTCTTCGTGATAGCTGGTCGTAGAACATCTTTAACCCAATCCCAGCCATCACCATAACCCAAAGTGAAATTAGAATTATTACAATATCTCACTTTCGGCTCATCCAACCATTGTTTTATTATTTCCTTTTTTGTCATCATTCCCAGTTTTTATGGTGTGTCTCACCTTTTCAAATTAATAACCTTTATTTCTAAATTGCAATGCAAAGATACAAAGAATATTCAAAATATGCAAGCATTTTAATGTGTTTCTTTATTTTATTAATGTATTTTAATTGTTTAATATAGTTTCTACCATTTATTTTAAACTTTTTACATTTTTCTCTTTCTCAAACACTCTTTCTACTATCACCTTTATCCTTAATTTCGTCTTACTATGTTCTTTAACGTGTGCCTTACGCTTTGTAGTTTTTGCACCTTGCAGCAATTTCTGTCAGTCTCTTCCCTTGTACTTTCGTAGTGCTACCTTTCTTGCATTTCAAGACATTTCCTGTACTTGTATTTTGTATTTCCAAGAAATGGATGCAACAAAAGCAACTTCTAAAATTCTTATCCATTTGCCATTTCCTTTTTAAGTTTCTTTCTTTGAGCCAAGAACATAACAATCTCCTCAAAATCATCGCAATTCAAGAGCATTTGTCCAACCTGCCATTCCGCTGCTTTCTGCTTGGCATCCTCCATGCCCTTTGCTAAGAATGTGATTTTCTTGTCTTGGCTTCGATTCTCTACAGTAACTTCAAGTGTACCATATTCAAGTTCGGTAGTCTTCATACTGAGACCTTCATCAAATATCCTCAACAAAAGATTAAAAAGATTACTTCTTTCCATTTTTCAACCTTTCATTTTCTTGTTTCAACAAGTCCTCAAATTCCTTGCGCTTTGCTCGCATAATCTCGAACCATTTACTTGGTGTTATAGGACACCCCATAAGCCAATGGTCGAAGTTTGGAACAGGCAAATTGAACTCTCTAGCTTCAATAGTATAATCGTACCACTTCAACAACTCTTCTTCGGGAGCTTCCTTTTCAATATCTGTTACAATAGTAGCCATATCGAAAGTCAAATCGCCACAATTAGCTATTCCTCCAACTTGGTCACCTATCCAAAATGTCTCCGGATTATCTAATCCGTAAAATTCATGCTTCTCACAGAATGCCTTCAAGTAAGCATTGCAAGCATTCTCGTAATCATTCTTTAATTTCTCCTTATCCATATCACATATCCTTAAAAAGTTTTTTAATCTTGCTCTTCTCCACCTTTGGATGGGAGCACATCACAACTTGCGTACTTGGGTCATGTCTTACCTGCCATTCGCAAGTATTACACCCCAAATCACCAACTTTATTAATTGCATTGGTGTATCTGCCTTTCTCGCCATAGGGGCAATCGGTAACAAAATCCTTTCGTCCCCAGATGTACTCATCTATCTTATAAAAAATAGCATTTGCTTTCTTCTTTTTCTCGTTATTATTTAAAAACATCATTTCATTAAAACATTTAAAATAAACATAGCTGGCCATCATCAGCAACCTTAACATTACTCTCAGAAAACCAAAGTTCCTCCAATATCCTCTCCATGCAAGCTACAACAATCGAATTTCCAGCAGCCTTTTGAAGACTTGACTTCGGCACTCCACTTTCAAGCATCTTGTCTATGTATTCTTCGTCAACGTCCATCAAACGGAAGAGTTCTCTCGGAGTCAAACGCCTAATGCACAACCTTGTCTCTCCAAGCACAACCAAGGAGTCCTTGCTCGCAGATGTAATGGTATTGGCTATATTCTTTCCAAGCTCGACCTTTGGACTATGCTTTTCGCCTTTTATCCACTTCCCTTCAGAACGAGTTCTTATAGCTGCACTCATAGGTTCTTTCCATTCATTCGATACAAATTTCTCTTTACATAGCAAGTCATCACTAAAAAAGTACTTCTCATCCACATTTTCCTCCAAGACATCAACCAAGTGTTTCTCTAGCTTTGTCTTTCTCGGAAAATGATAATCTATCTTATCACCATCGTTTCGTATAGAGAGCATGAAGACACGCTTTCTGTTCTGAGGAACACCGCAGTCGGCTGCATTTACCACCTTAGCATAGTTAACATATCCGTAGGATTCCAACTCCTTGCGCCACTTATTAAAGAACCCAATGAACTTTGTTTGAACCAAAGCCTCTACATTCTCCATCAAGAGGTATTTCGGTCTCTTGGTAATAATGGCGTTTCTTGTGAACCAAAGGATAGAGGAACGTGTATTGCTTCCCTCCTCTATTCCTTTCTGCTTTCCGGCTTGCGAAACAGACTGGCAAGGTGTTGAATATGTCAGCAAGTCAAAATCGGCTACCTTGCTCCAATCTATCTTGGTCATGTCACCAAAGTTCTTGCCGGATAGACTAGGAAAGCAAGCATTATGCAAAGCTATTGCATTTGGCTCTATCTCAGACCATCCGATGCACTCGTAATCGAAATCAGAATATTTCTTCTTCAACCGCTCTAAAGCCATCAGTTGAGAGTCATATCCGGCACAAAGTTCAAACGTCCGTATCTTCATTAAATATCATGGGTTTTACAAAAATCCTCTACAAAGCCATCACCCCAATCATCCTCATGCCATATCTTTGCAACTTCAAGCTGTCCCATTTCCTTTATAGCCAAAAGAACTTGCTTTATATCGTTTTCGTACTTAGGCAATGAATTCTCCATAATCGGGAATACATCCTTTATCTCTTCAAAAGACAACACAACGTCAAACGAACCACCTTCACTTGGCGTTACTTCAAACAACTCTTCAGAAAGATTCTTTGAGGATTTCAACCACTTCAAGAATTGCTTTCTACTACGATACTCACAATATAAATTGCTAAACTTTACGTATAGCTTATCAAAACTTAACTCTTTCATAATAAATCAAATTTATCTTTAATTATCTGTTTCAAACACCGTCTGCTTGCCTCGTCTCATAGCACGATACTTCTCAGGAGCCATTGGTAAGCCATTCTCTTTTAATGCTTTCTCATATGCACCAAAAGCCAAGCAATCCGCTTGCTCGTTCAAATCATCGCCATTATGTCCCTTTACCCAAGTCAAAATAACAAGCTTATCCTTTGCACACTTACGATACAACTTGATTAAATCTGTGTTCTTTATATCTGCGCCTATTTCCCAATCTGTATATCGGAACATCTTTAATGCGTACTTGGAATCACTTCGAACCTCTATGACAGAACCTTTCGGGCAATAATTAACGGCTGATATTATCGCTAACATCTCCATTCTATTATTGGTAGTATGCAAGCAATGGTGTGTCTTGACCTTTTCAAGTTCACCTGTAGATGTATTCACAACAATATACGCAGAACCACCTGCCTTATGGGTGGAATAGTTATCGCAGCTACCATCTGTATAGCAAATATAGTTTGGAAGAAGCCTTTTTCTTTCCACAACAGTTTCTTCTTTCTTAGGTTGAACCTTTCCATACTTTGCATTCTTGCCTGTTCGCAAAACGGAGTTGTAAGCACCTGCCAATGTTCGCCAATCATCACAATAGTTTCCATCTTTCTGTCTCCATTCGTTTTTCCATAACAAGTCCCACAAATCTTCGATAAAGCCCTTTTCTATCCAATTTTTCTTTATACAGAAACCCGAAAAGACTCGGGAAGATGGTATCTTCGCATACAAATCCTTTGCCATTTCGTCAATAGCATAATCTTTTTTGTTTGCGGTACACCAATTGGGAATAACAATTATCACCTCCCTCTTGCCAAGCAGACGTTTAAATCTAGATATATTGCCAAAGTAGCGATTAGACTCTTCCGCAAAGTCAGCATTCTTCACTAAATTCGCAAAAGTTTTGTTTGAAACACGAATCGTAAACAAGTCTATATCCTTACAAGTTTCCAATATTCTATTAACCAAGTCAAACATAGCCTCTATTTTGTCGGCTTGTTGCTCGTTGACCAGGAAGTTGTCACGAATGAATTTGTCACCATCATACAATCGACTATAAGCCAACACTCGATTTGCACCTTTCACACGATATGAACTCAGATAAACATCATAAGCTCTAACTTGATGTTCTGATTCCAAGTACTTTTCTTCTATCTTCTTCATAATCTCGTATATATAATAATAACACGTAATATATCAAGGAACACGTTAGCCTCTTAAAGACTCCTATACTTATTCCAACTAACTACTAATATGAAAATGTCCAAAATAGAACTTACCCACCATAGAAGTCATCAGGTAGATTTCCTATTGTGCCATTTTCCTTTATTTGCATTCGATGTCCCTTCAATTTATAACCATAGATTCTGTGCTTGATAGCAATAGAAGTCTCTCGGTCTCCAAAAGAGTAAGAGCAAGGTATAATTAAATAGTGCAGGTTACCTACGTTAAACGTAAAGTTCCTACGACCAAACCTTTGCAATGTTCGTTCCATCTCTCCCTCGTTTCTATCATCTGCCATGTGCATTTCCGCATACGTGGACTTAATCTTACCTTCGCAGATAAGATTCTTCTTGATTCGGCATATAGAGCCATGACCCATATTCACAACCTTTGCAAACGAGTTAGTAGTTAGTTGATGCCAAGCACAATCATTGTTGCCAACGTTAAAACAGTCTTGACGAGCACCACTAATAACCGATGTGTACAAAATATTGTTGACTATAGAATATAACTCCTTTAGCTTATAGTCCTTATTAATAGGAATACGACAAACGTAAGCCCCTTGAAAGCGACCGCCCTTTTTATTGGGCTTCTTTTCTTTATCACGGAACGTATTCACGATAAATCGCCCGTTACCAAGTTCTGTAAAGAGTCCATCCTCCTTGACATCCTTTAGCAATTTTCTTGCCTTTGGATAGCCTACACCGAGTTTTTTCTTTACATCCTTGATGGTTAAGTTAAATATTACAGAATTTCTGCGTTGCATCTTACACCAAATGGCAAAGCAAAGAGTCTCCTTGTGCGCTTTCACTTCTTGCGATGACGCACCATAGGTATACTTCTTTACCAAGTCCATACGTATGTGTAAATAATGCTTTCCCATAAATTCCTTATTTGTTTACCTTATCTGTGTTTCGCCTACTCCAACAATTATTGCCCATTGCTAACCTAGAGCAATCTAAGAATGTTTCGACTCAAAACAAGGATTCTAAAAAGAAATCCTTACCCTTCATTCGTCTGACACCGAAATCTAGGTAAGGATTATCGTGGTATGGCTTTCGCCACGGAAAATCTTATTGATTCTTGTAAGCGTGTCAGCACCAACAAAGCACGCTGCAAAGATACTAATTCATTTTCATACTGCAAGGTCTTTAGTGTGTTATTTTACTCCGATTGCGCATTTTTAACACAAAATACAATTTTAATTACATATACGAAACTATAAATACATTAAACCGCTTGCAATTTTAACATTTGACACTCTAAGGCATTTTCAAGACAAAAAAAAGAGAGCAACCACCATCACTGGCAGCTGCTCCATAAGTTGTTACCTTAAACCAATCTAAAACCTTAATAACTAAAAACCAACCTAATAAAATAACTTTTTCTTATATTTTACCGTGAGAAAGAAAATCATTGTAACCAGCATTAAGGAAACGACCCAAAAGGAAATCATACCGAATTTCCAATAGAACAAATCCCATCCCTCCAAGTCTTTCTCAATATATTCCTTTTTGGTCTGGGCGATACTCAATTCTCTGTTTAGGCTATCCCTCTGAGCCTTATATATACTCGCTCGCTCTGCTATCTCCTTATAATGAATAAGGCTATCACGAACCTTGGATAGTTCCTTGCTGTCCCTGTATCTAATCTCTATATGAGTAGAATCCTTACCTAGCACCTTACCACTCTCATCTACCCTTGTCTTGACATCATCCTTGATGTATGTGGAATCCTTAACCTGTTTTTCGGTCTGCTCCCAATGATAAGATAGCAAGCTGTCCCGAATAAGCTTGACCCTTTCGTTGATAATTGAGTCCCAATGGGCGTAAGTAGTAGTGTCTCGCACCACCTTTTCCACTTCTACATATCTTGTTGTCCGGCATCCGTACATCATCAGCATGATGAAGAAACCTACCAATATGGTAACGAGCCAACGCCACCAGTCAAATCTAAGCTCCATATCAACCTCCTTTTTGAGTGCAAAGGTACAAATAAAACCAAAAGGAACGATTTCTTCGCCCACTCTTTCTTTTTCAAAATTTCAAAAGTGAAGAAAAAACCACCACCCAATTAAGAATGATGGTCTTACTAATGCCTTAGTTGAGCCTGTGTCTCGTAAGATTACCAAGTGATTATCTTTCCGGTATTACATACGAGCTTTCCGTATTGTATATTTCCAACCCTGCGAAGCCATCCATGCAGGTTCACACTTTGCTTTGGGTCATTGTTCACAATCGCATTGAGAAAGGCAATTCGTGACACCTTCAGCTTATCGAACAACGCCCATTGACCTTGTTTGTATGAATTGATAGCAGCTAAGGTCATATTACCCATGATGCCATCAGCTTTTGTTCCTACGATAGTTTGAATCTTTTGTACGGCTCTGCTTACTCCACTATTATAAGCAAAGTCAACCAAGAGATTAGCCACTGACTGGTTGTTGATTTGGTCAGCCTTGCAAGCATCCCAATAATATTTCTTGAATATGTGATGCCATTGTTCATCGGTTATCTTCTTCAAGTCCGATGCGGTCTTACTAGCACCATAAACTTTACGGAACGTCTCTAGGGTCACACCTTTCATCGTTGCGCCTCCCCTGTCACTCTTTTTGTTAGAATATCCACCCTCGAATGAGAGAATGAATGGTTTTAAAATACTTGAGTCTGCCATAGTCTATTTATCTTTTTCGCTTTGATGTTCGCCACGTTCCCCTATAGTCTTGGTAATGCCAGCCGTGACGAACAAACTAGCCACACTACCAACAAATGCACTTAACCCCATCAAATCGGTCTTGATAGTCCCATAAGTTACCACTTCCCACACTAAGATAAAGCAGACAACCAGGAGCATCAAGAGACCTATCAGAGTAACGGACACTAAGAAGAATGCCTTGCTTGAATGTCCGCTATTAACTTGTATGAGTAATTTCAGATACTTAACCATATTTTAATCCTCCCTGTCACGATATATCTCATTTTCTTCCTTTTCAACCAACGTTTCTAAGGATTCTCGCTTTCTTGGTGGGGTTCTAAGTTGGCATCCATCCTTGATGCATCTGTTCCATTGTGCCTCATGCAAGGCAAGCTTCAAATCGTTCTTCTCATCCCTTAGATTGCGTATGGTAATACGATACTGATTGATTTCCTCATACAATTCATCTACTTTACTATTAAGATTAACGACCGACTCGTTGGAACGTTCATAGAGAGCCTTCCACTCATCGGCATATGATGAAATAGTCTTATTCTCTTCCTGTGATGCGAGTGCCGCCTCCTTTCGTTTTCTACTATTATAGTACAGCAACGTGGAGATAACTCCCGATGCGCAAAGAAGATTAATTCCCGTCTGTATTAATTGAATAGTTTCCGCTGTCATTTCCTTATGTTTTTTGTTGCAAAGATAGCTATTTATATATAATAATGTGAAAATAGCCGAGTCAGAAAACTACACAATTAATTTTTGTGCAAATAATTAAATATTTCCTTAAACAAAGTTATAACACATTAAATTATTTGCTCTATCAATAAAATCTCATTACCTTTGCAAATACAGGTGAGTCACACCATAAAACTGAATATACATGAGAATTATAGAACAGGAAACAATAGATTACATCAAAGCTCATATTAATGAGCGTCCAAGGTACAAGTTGGCGCAAAGAATGGGTGTCAGCGTTAAATTCTTGTATAAAATAATGCACGAATGCGATTGTAAGTTCGAGCAAAAAAGACTTGTTCCACAACCCGACAAGAAACGTGATGAACAAATCACAAAACTATATCCTGACCATTCGGTCAGAGAGATTGCAGTAATTGTAGGCTGCCATCCGTCTACGGTAGGCAAGGCTGCTAAAAGGCTAAAGCTTACTCATTCAGAAGAAACTATCGAAAGACTTAAAAAGAATAGTTTGGCTAACTTAAAAAAAGCATATGATAAAGCAACTATTGGCAAAAGGGTGAAAAGTTGGCAAAGAACTATGCAGATGGAGAAATTCCGAGTTATATCCTGTATTCCGCAGCAGACGAAATTCAAATTTTCAGAAATGCCGATAAAATCATATCATGCCAAGTACCATCTTATAAATAAGTATGGGTATTTTGCTTTTGAAGGTGAACCATACATCTTAGGTTATGACCGGAATACTCGCAGAATGGATGAAGAATTCTACAAGAACAAATACGGATTTTCTTTTGAGGAGGACGAAGAATGCCAAGAAGATTAACACAAGAACAGATGGACTATATCAAAGCCCACATCAATGACTACCCACGAAAGGAAGTAGCCAAGGCTGCTGGTGTAACCTTACATACATTATACAAGTATATCACTATTTTAGGTGGAACGAAAATAGACAATAAATTGAATAATGAGACTATCCGCAAAATCTCCGACATGTACCAAACGATGACAGCGAGAGAAATCTCAGAAGTAACGAATATTCCTCAGTCTACAATATTAGGACAAGTCAGTAAGCTTGGCTTGAAACACGATATAGAAACGATAAATAGGATTCGTAAAGAACGAAACAAGTCTCTAAGAGACTATTGGAATAAAGAAAGATATGCAAGCAAAGGAAGAAAACTTCACATGCAATACAAAATGGATGAACTTAGAGTAATGTCGGGTAAGCCTCAAGAAACTAGGTTAAGAATAAGAAAGCTCTCCCCAAAGGCTTTGAATGCAAAGATGTATTTGCGAAAGTCTTATAACTATTTCTACTCTAAGGGTGAGCCGTTTATTCTCTGCTATGACTCCGAGACAAAAAGACACCCTAAAGAGGAATACTATACTGAAAAATTTGGTTTCAAGTTTGTGCGTGCTTAATTTCCGTTTGCATTTTTCGTTTTCTGCAAACGGAATTTGCAAACAAGCCTTTGATTTCCATGCATCCGGAAGTATGACATTACCTCCTATCACCTTAACTACTTGATTATTAGTGATTAAAAGAAAGTTTGATAGAGTTATTTTATCTTATCCTTATTATTCGTAACTTTGCAGCCGTAACGTTACATAGAGTTAGTTTAATTAAGGTTTAACACAAAAAGATTATTCTTATGGAGACATCAAAAACTTATGTTTTTAATCCAGAGGGTTCAGGTAACAATGGAGGAATGATGAGCTTGATAGCTCCTTTGCTCCAACAGAGAGGCGTTGACCCAAACGTTCTTCTTGCGATGAAGGGTAATAACGGATTCGGCAATGGCGATGGTTCTTGGTTCATTTGGCTGCTCTTTATCCTTTGCTTCTGTGGTTGGGGCGGTAATGGTTTCGGCTTTGGTGGCCGTGGCAATGGCGCAGGTCTTGCCAATGAAATCAACAATGACTATGGTCGTTCCTTGCTTATGGATGCTATCGGTGGCAATCGTAATGCACTCAGTAATCTCGCTACTCAGCTCAATTGTACTGAAGGACAGATTCAACAAGCAATCTCTGCCTTGACAACCCAAGTCCAGAACGTGGGCAACCAAGTAGGTATGAGCGGAATGCAAACCATCAACGCTCTTCAGCAAGGTAACATGCAGATTGCATCACAACTCGCTGACTGCTGCTGCCGTGTAAATAACAATATTACGGCTATGGACGGAAACGTCAAGTTGGCTATGTGTCAGCAGACTGGCACTTTGCAGAATGCCATCAACAATGTAGCCGTAAGTCAGGAACGAGGTTTTTCTAATGTTGCTTTCGAAACTAAAGGTCAGACATGCGACATTTTGAATGCTATTAAAGATAGTACTCAGACCGTAGTTAATGGCCAACGCCAAGCAGAACTCAGAGATATGCAGGACAAGATAGACCATCTTCGTGAAGAGAATGGAACTTATAAGTCTTCTGCCATGACTTCGCAGATTGTAGGTCAAGCTATGGCACCTGTCAACGCTATGTTGGCTGGCTTGCAAAAAGAGGTAGATGGTATCAAGTGTAAGCTTCCATCAACTGTTACAACCAGCTACAGTCCATTTACTGCTGTTCCAAATTGCGTTGCTTGGCAAACAGGCTTATATGGTCTGAATGGTGTCAACAATGCAAGCTTTTGGGGTTAATTAGGAAAGGAGGCTGCTATGTTATGGATGAGACCTTTTGCATGGGTTAATCGTAACGGCTCGGCAGCTATCGCATCTACAGGCGTGGTGGTGAACACCGAAAATGTCGTTTTCTCGTTCAGAAACCACGCCTTCGTGAATGCTAACTATAGGGGAACTATCTTTGTGAACCTATATCAAGCTATTCCGACTGGTACGACAAATACGCTGCCAATCCTTTTCGAGACCAATGGCGTAACCCAAGCTGTAACTAAGTTCAACGGCAATCCTTTGACGGTAGCCGACATTGCAGGAACTGGAGTTTATCAGTTTTGGTTCGAGCGAGATACTAACACCCTTCAGCTAATGACGGGTATTGTTTAACAATTAACATTACAAAGCTATGTTTCAAGGACTTCGACCTAACAGCATATTCTATGTGCTTGACAAGGGTGAAAACCCAAGTCTTAAAATCGGACAGGTTGTATCGGTCAGTAACCCACAACCTAAGTTCCCAACATATACTCCTGGGCAATTCAACCCACAACCAATGGAGACTACCGTTGATGTTGTCGTAAAATTGCCTAATGAACAAATGGAGTTCAAACAACTCCCATCCAATATGCAAATTGCAAATTCGGAAAACCTCGTGGTTTCTGAAAGCCGTGAAGCTATGGATGCGGAAGTTGAGGCTATGTATCGGCATTCTAAGGAGATTGTGGAAAGCGAGCCATACCACAAAAAGGTTATGGAAGAGTGCGCAAAGATGCGTGCCGTATTGAATCCACAAATAGCCAAAGACAGACAACAGGAAGAAGACATCAATAACCTCAAAAGCGAGGTTAGCGGAATGAAGGGAACTTTGACCGATATTAAGTCTATGTTGTCAGTGGCTTTGGAAAAAGTTAATACAAAAAAGTAAATCATTATGGGATACATGATAGAAATTACCGAAAACAAGGTAAATGAAATGTCAGAACTTGTAGAGAAGATGCTTAAGTATGGTGGTAAACTCATGCACTGCATTGATGAAATGGGGGATGACAAGTATGGACGAATGGGTCACAGAAACCCAATGCCGGATTACCGAGACAATTGGGATGACGATGATGACCGCTATGGTGAAAGACATGGTGGTCGCAGAGGTGGCGGTTATCGCTATTAGTATTACGCTTTGAGGTGGGGGGAAATCTCAGCCTACTTTAAGAGCTTTTATTATGGGAAGATACTGAATAAAACTTGACGCATACGATATGAAGCCTGAAGGGATGATTGCATACCTTCGCTACAATGGCTGGCACTTCAATAAAAAGATGTGCGATTGGGCTATTACCTTAATGCGCAAGACAAACGCAACGACTGGTAAGCTCGAAAAAGTTGAACCGACAGAAAAAGATACAGTCGAGGAACTTCTTAAAGTCAATAACGTAAAGTTGGAGAATGCCGACAATTACGATTTCGTCTATGTCGCAAACATGGCTAGAGCCGATTTCTTTAAGTCCTCTTTAAAGGACGAAGCTGCTTTGGCTCAATTCATTAAGGATATGGTGGATGACCCAGACCAAGCGGACGGATTTATTTTCAATAGATTTTATGCCGATTGCAACCATAATGGTATCGGCATTCCATGGGATGATGTATTATGATTAAACAAGAAATTTACTTGGAGAAATACGATTGGAATGTGATTGTATGTCATGTAGCTAATCAAGAAGATGTTGACGAAGCTATGGACTTACTAAGTTCCATTGATTGTAAGGGGCAACCATTATTGGATGCATACGACCACATTTCAACCGATTCTTCAAACAAAGGATTGACATACACAAATGTTTCAAAGAAAACAAGTGTTGTGCTCATTTGCAAATCTACTTCTGAAGGTGAGTATATAAATAGTCTCACACATGAAATGTTTCATGTAGTAGCACATATATGCAACCATCTGGGAATAGATATGCAAGGCGAAGAACCATGCTATCTTATGGGATGGCTCTGTCAGTCGATATTATAGAAGATTTCCTTATAAGTTTAACTTGGTGGGCAGACCTTGGATTTTTCCATCTGCCCTCCTATAAAATTACAAGAATATGAGTTGTTCGAAAATCAAAAATTACCTTTATGAACGTTTTAATGAGGATTTTAACGTTCTATCTGAGAATGAAAATCGAGTTATCATTACATTTGATGATAATGACTTGTCGGTACTCGTAAACAAGATGGAGAATAAATTATTCATTCTCGTTCCGCTAACTAATATGCATTCGTTTGAACATCATCCGGATTGGATCTTGGTAGATGGCGAACGCATCAATAGCAACCTATTTTGGAAGGAATGCGGCAACCAAGTGATAGAATATCAAGGTGATGCCCCTATAGCTATCAAGCAAGACACCATAGAGAGAATTGTTAATGATTTCATTAAAAACAGATAACGTTTTAAAATTTGCATTAATTTATTTGCAAAGCCATCTTTTTTGTCGTATCTTTGCATTGTAATAAAAATGGTGAGACACACCGAAACAACTGTGTTTTACAAACTTAATTTTCGTAGATAAAGATATTAATATATCAATATAGAAAAAAAGCAAAATTATGACAGAAAAAGGATATTTAATCAAGAAAAAAGTATTATTCATTGATTTAGACGACACGATTATTACAACTATATCAGGAAACACCTTTCCTACAGATGTAACAGATTTCAAAATCCGTAAAGAGGTTTTGGATAAGATTGTAGATGCATTCCCTACTCTTTACTATGTTGAAATAGTCTCAAACCAAGGAGGCATCCCTCAATTTGTTGACGAACAGGATTTTATCGGCAAGATTAAGGCTATTGAAAGCTTTATGCAAAAATATCTTCGCAATCATACCGGACGAAATATCTTCGTCAACTCTATGTATTGCCCATCGCATGCAGAGATAGAAATGAGAAAGCCAAATACAGGAATGCTTGAGTCGTATTCTTCTTGGAAGAAAAGTGAGCTGATAATGATAGGTGATGCTAGCGGAAAAGAAGGTGACTTCTCGGACTCCGACAAACAATGTGCGGAGAATTTCGGTATTGAGTACATAGATATAGAAGACTTCTTGAAAATGTGAAAACATAAAAAAGAGAGGCAATCACTTACCTCTCTTACTCAACTTGTAAGGAATACTTACATGTTCAACTATTATTTTCTCTTACTCTTAATGAAGTGCAGTATATCCCACTTCTTAAAATATCGGGTGTGCCCTCGCTTTTTGCATTCTCCGTTCGGAATGTCACCTCTAGCAACCATTCTATTCAATGTTGCATCAGAAACGTGAAGCTTCTCCTTGACCTCCTCGGTGCTCAACATAGGGTTGAGAGCATACGGCAGATAGTTCTCACAAAGGTCTTCTATCTCATCGCTGCTCATTCCGCAAGCAGTTACCTTCTCCCCTCTCTTCTCTTGCTCGTCTGCTCGAAAGCAAGAGTCAGACAACGATTTTAATAACACTCCCAAGGTGTGATAACCAAATAACTTTCCCATATCATTATAATCTAGAGATTAAACTTTGACAGCCCTTGCCTGAGAAATACTTGTCGGCAAAACCATATACATAAAATATAATGGTCATTACAAGTATTACAACATTAGATTCCAACATTTCGTTGGTGGTAAAAACATTCCAGTATACAATATGAATAGCATTTATCCCAAATAGGTAGATTATCATCGGAATACGCCATCTGTAGCAGAGCCAAAAGAATCTGCTAGCAAGTATAAGCACAAGCGGATGGATGTAAACTGAGAAATAGATAAATGCTGCCGATACCCAATTCTCCTTAAACCATACGCACATTTCTTTTTCATGAGACGCAAATGTTACCATGCATGCAATATGAAAAAGCATGATAAACAGAGGCATCACTTCACAATAATACTTAAACCAAGTGAGTAGCTTTACGCTGTAGCCTCTACCTGCAAGGATAATGACGTTTATCATTTCGCTAACGTCCATGTCCTTAAACATTACTCTTGACAACTGTACAACACCGACTGATTGAACTAACCGATGGACTTCATCTTCTTCCTCTTTAGTCATAAATTCTTCTCCTTTTGTTTTATTATTTATTCTTAGTTCCTCATTCTTAATAATAAGGAAAGTGCTGCAAAAATAAACAATACTGCACAAAAATATTTATTTTGAGCAAAAATTTAAAGTTAAAATTTGCTAAAGTAACAATCTGAAAGTAGATGGTTGCAAAAATAGCGTTAGAACGGCTTCCTTACCAAATTCTAACGCTATTAGTGTTTATCCTATCACAACCTCAAGGCTCTCCATATCAGCGAACTTCAAGCCGCAATCTTTCGCTGCCTTGAACAACTCCTTCTCGTCAACGTCCTCGATGGCTACCTCTACCTCGGCATTGGCAAGGTCTGAGAAGTACTTCTCGGTCTTCTGCTTCTGATTAAAGAAGTACTGGTTGACCTCCGCAAACTTGGCTGAATCGTCCTTGTTATATTCGTAGCCATCATCGGCGTGCTTCTGCTCTAGCTGCTGGCACTCCTGAAGCTTGAGCTGCATCTCCTCGAACTTATCGTCCTTCAAGCTCTGCTGCGCTTCCTCCACATCCTTGTCGTAAGTATCGGCTACTTGGCGCAGTGCCTTCATATTCTTCCAAACTCGCATAGCGGCATCATCACTCATTGATGATGTCTTCAATGCCTTCAATGTTCTGTAGGCTGTAACAGCCTCGATTGTCTTAATCTTTTTCATAATTGTTTCTTTATTTTTATGTTATACAATATTCTTCGTCAGATTGCCATAGCAGAATACCTTTCCTATTAACAGTGCAAAGTTAAGAAAATAATTCCGAATAGCAATGCAGGAGGAGCAAAATTTACGAATTTAAAAAATCAGCTTCCCCACGTTGGGTAATCACTAGGTCGCAACGTGTCTGCTTTCTCGGTGAGAACGTAAACCACAAATACGTTTCTAGCACATTTGTTACATTAATAATATTTACGTTTTAACGCATAATATAACTACCTCCTGGAGGAACTTGTTTCCATCCACCATCTATATTAATTTCAAAAGATAATTGACACATTTGTCCATAATAACCTCCATCATAAATATTATCAAATCTTATATATACTTCAATATAATCTGTTCTACTACCATTAGGAACAGTTATAGAAGATATACCTTGACCAGAGCTATTAGATACATAACCTCTTCCGTATGTTATCTTATTATTACCATATCCACAAACACTTCTAAACATACCATCAGTAACTGTTAATGCAGCATCAGGAAGTTTATATATTTTAGCTTTACAAATACAACTAGCACCAACTAATTCTCTCAACGATGAGAAATCAACAAAACCACTAGAACCACTTTTAATACTTTCCATATTAATTTGTCTAGGATAATATTTAAAACTAATAGCACCTGGAAGAGATATAAAAATTATTTTTGTATTATCATATAAAGTTGCGTTACGAGTATATGCTAAAAAAGGCACAATATCAATATCTTTATCTCCACTACCTATATCAAAAGTTATTTCTCTGCTAGCGTATATATAATCTGTTGGTTTTTTGCAATTACCAACATAATAATTTTTATAAATCTTATCAGTATCATTATATGGCGAATCATAACGAATTTGAATCCAAAAAGACCAACCTAAAGATAAATCAGTTATTATATCATCCATAGTAAGATTTGTGTTATTATCAACATGTGTATTCATATATAATACACAATTAAATTTAGGAATTGAAGAATAATAAACTTCAACGGTATGAAATTGAGGAATAGAAGTCAGAAATGTATTCCCTGATGCTTTACTATTATAGTTTCTAAAATCACTTAATCTATAAGGAGAATTAACACCACCTTTTGGAAAATGTTTTCCTGATACACTTGTACTTGTATTATCATGAATATAACCATTATTACCATATACATTATCTTTATAAAGGTTGTTACAAGCTTTAATTGCAAAACCTTCTCCTCCATAATTATAACGTAAGTTCTTATAAGTATCTATAGGTATATTCATACCACAACGAACAACACAAGTATATTTACTATATGAAGATGTTACTATTTCATCAGAGTCTTCTCTAATAGGATATTCTTTAAAATCACCTTTACAACTAATAGGTTTATACTTACTCCATATATTTATATTTTCACTCTTACAAAGAGTAGCAAGGTCATTGCTACTCTCTCCAAGAGCTCGTTTAACATCATCAATGCTAACAGGAGCACTAATAATTCCACTATCACTATTGTAAGACATAATCTTTATTTTTTTAATATTCAACTTTAGTTTCTAATTCTGTTACAACTTCTTTAGTAACAACTCGCTCTACTGTTACATTGAACACTTTCGCAAGTCATAACATAAATCGTTCCATACGCTTAATCTTTAGAACTTAAAACACTAGGCAAGGCAGCTCTATAAGAGCCACCCTGCGTTAATACTCACGATACTTACTCTGCTGCCTCGCTTGCCATATTAGCAGCGATAGCGGAATTAACCTCCTTAATCAATGCTGATACCTCACTGAGCTTGCTCTGCGGAACACCGCTGATGTTGTAGGTCAGCTCGCTGCCGTTGGAGCTTGCGTTAGCATTGCCGAGATAATTACCATTTGGGTCACCATAGATACTCATATTGATGCTCTCAATGTTGCCACCCGTCTTGTCAACATTGTAGGTGATTTCTACTCGATAGCCGCCCTTGGTATAAGTAGCAGCTGTCTGTTCACTTTTCTTGTTAATCTTTAAATTCTCCATTTTCTAATCTAATTTAATGAATTAATATTCTTGTTATCTAATCTCTTCTTGTTGCAGTCTTCCTTATCTCCACTCAATCGCAGAACCTCTGATTCAAGGAAGACCACCCGAGCCTTCAACCTGCTGACCTCATCGCCCACCTGCTCGATAGCACCGAATGCCGTTGCAATCAGCTTCGGAGACCAGTAGTTAATCTTGTAGTAGCCCTTCTCGTCCGTCTCCACGATGTCCCTTAAGTGAGGGTTGCACAAGACGTGCTGGGCAATCCAACCGATAGACCTTGTGTTGTCCTTCTTCCAAGCAAAGCCGAATGTGCCACCCATTGCCTTGATGATACCCAAGTAGTCCAGCTTCCGCAAATCCTGCTTCAAGCGGATGTCAGAAGATTGATAAGCTGTAACTCCACCTTTAGCAAGAATACTATTAGGGAAGTAAGTATTCATATAAGCGTCATAATCATATATATGACCAGTAGTACTAATTGTATATCTGTCACTATTATAGATATATTTAGTTAAAGCTAAAGCTCTAATTTTAACAACAATACCATTACGTAAATTAGTATTATTGCTAGGGTGACTAAATACTAATCTTACATAACGATATGTATCATTACCAACATTTACATTTAAAGGACCAACACAAATATCACATTTGTGTGACCATCCGTTTATTACTTTAGAAGTATATTCAGTATAAGCACCACTACTATTTCCAAAATATACTTGACATTTTATATTAACTCCATTATTTACATCAACACTTATCCAACTAAGTTCTTGATATATTTCATCAGGAATCTTAACAGTAACTCTAAGTTGATTTTTCTTTATTTGAGCAAGTTTATTAGCATCAGTATCACCAAGAAGATTATTACATCCTAAAAAATAATTAAATGTACCAACATTATCATTTACAAGATTAAATCTATTTTCAGGATTACCAGGATACGTATTCCAACTAGCACCGTTATCCATTGAATATTCTACTTGTATATTATCCTGAGGAATACCGTTAAACATATTAGTAACATTCGCTCCGATACTACCATCCCAATTTCGTAATGACGTACCATATACATTTGAATCCGCAGTAGTAAACTTTGTAGCTTTAGCTGTTAATAAACTATTAATATAAGTACTACCATTAATTCTAGTATCACCATTAATAGTCATACTACCGCAACTAATAGCATTATTTACATTAAGACTTTTAAAACTAGCATCACCGTGTTGTGATATTTTCCAATAATCACTACTTGCTTGACTAGTCATGTCTTGAACTTTCACCCAACCACTATTATTACTATTACCTAGGAATAAATCACCGCCACTACCTCCAATTCTAGCTCCACTATCAGGAGTTATAGTTTTAATACCTGGAAATTTAAGTGTACCATCACTTCTTTTATTAGAATAATAATTAAATACAGTTCCATCGGCTATACCTAAATATATAGTATTAGCAACAGTATCATATTTAATACCAGCCCAATCACTATATTCCCAGTTGGTTGCTCCAAAACGAATAGCAGCACCAGTATTAAATACTACTTGGTCTTTTATAGCTGATATACGAGCATTAGCATTTACATTATTATTTAATATTATAGCTCCGTTTTCAGAATCACTATTATTTATGTATATTGTTCCATTAACATTACCAGTTCCATCAAAACTTTGACCCCAAATAGTTCTAGGAGTTTGAAGTTTAGTTGCAGAAGCTACATTATCAGAAGTAAGAGCTACAGTAGCCCAATCTTTTGTATTATAGTTATTACTAGTACCGTATGCACACCTAATAAACATTCTATTATCGCCTGTAAACGCTAATTGATTATTAGAAGCGCCATCAATACTACCTATAACTAATAATGTACCCCATCCATCAAAAGGTTTTTTACCGCTAATTGCAACTTCTGATTCAGGTTGAATATCTCTAGTACCAAATGTTGTTTCTTTGTCTATATTGTACGCCCCTAATCGACCTCTTTTAACCAACAAATGACTTGCATGATAACTATCAACAGTATCAGCATTACCAGCACTACTAGCATAATTAACACTAATGTTCGATATGCTTTTGGTAGTTCCACCAACTGTTATACTAATTCCCTTATCGGAATTAGATAAAGCTGTAAGAAGACCGTTAGCATGATAACCGTCTAGTTTATCAGCATTACCTCCATTTGCAGGAAGAGTAGTAGGTATTTGACTAGTTAAAGCTAGAGTACCTGTAGCTCTAGGAACAGTTATATCGTGTGCTATAGTTTCTGCACTAGAATTTGTATTATACCATCTAAAATGAATTTGCTCATTTGAAGCATCATCACCTACCGCTATTTCTAAAGTTCCACTATTAGCATAAGTTTCTAAATGTCTAATCCATCCACTATCATTATTTGAATTACCATTATATGGGTCAGCAAATGCTATACCGTTAGAATAAAGAATCGTTCCACGGCATGAAGTATTATATGCTAAACCGCTAGGCATACCTGTTACAAGAGTAAGTCTATTATTATTACCTCCAGCAGTACCGACACCTTGAATCCAAATACGCCTGTTATTCATAACAAGTTGTTTATCAAGGTTTATATTTGTATTATCAAACCATAAATTAGCAACACTACTTTCAGCTTTATTATAGATTGCTATACCACTTACATTATCATTATTGGCAGATTTAATACAAAACCTTCCTCCTAAATTATGGTCGCCAATATAAGCATCGTCTCCTACTAAATACCAAGTACCGTTAGCAAATTTAGGATAACGACTATCACTAAGTCTACTATCATTAATAGTAACATAGTTTGCTAAACTTTGATGAGAAGTAAGATAAGTTCCTAAATCTACAGCAGTTCCACCAGTAGCTGCAATAGTTTTAGTAACACCGTTAATCTTAACACTATGTGTATGACTAGTTGCCGACTTACCACTAAGAAGTGAATCTACACTACTTTTGGTATAATAGTTAGCAAGACTTTGGTGAGAAGTTAAAAATGTAGCACCTTTAGTAAATGTAATACCCTTTCCGCTTTTAGATACAGACGTGATAGCATTCCCACTTCCACTTACAGATATTGCATTAACGTAACCATCAAGTGACTGATGACTAGTTAAGAACGTACTACCTTTAACTACGCTGATAGTAGTACCATTCTTGGTGACAGACGTAACCGCATTACCGCTACCGCTGACAGAAATAGCAGTAGCACTACCACCTTCCAAGCTAGAGATACGAGTATCAAGAGCCTTGATGGAGTAGGCAGAGGCAATTTCACTCAGCGATTCTGATGTAAGCTTCAAGGCACTTGAATAACTCTTCACACTGCCGTTCAAGCCGCCACCACCGCCCGTGGTAGATGCTCCTGCTCCGTATGCCGTGATACCGCCTGTGGCATAGAAGTTAGCCGCTTCCTTTCCGGCAGCGTCCTTGGATAGTCGAAGGGCATTGTTGGCACTATCATACGATAGATAGATTCCACCAATTTTCAAGCTGCCTTCGGTTGTCACGTTACCCGATACGTCAAGATGAGTGAAAGGCTTCTGTGGGTCGATAGATAATACGTTTGCCAGCTTTGTTGTGTCGGTCGTTCCGCTCTTCCATACAGGTGCGAAGAGAGCAAGCTGTACACCAACATTATTCTTGTTGATAATGAAAGATGTCGGGTCTGCGTGCAAAGTACCGTCTGCGTCCCACCAAAGGTTTCCATTTGCGAAATAGCCAGTTCCGTCAAAGCGTAGGAGGGACTTGGCAGCAATTTTCTTCTCTTCCTCTGTTGTCGTGGAGGCTTGCTTGTCGATAGCCTTTCCACCTAACCAAAGGGCGATGCCATTCTCCTTCGTGTCCGCTCCATTGATACCTGCGGTAACATTTCCCTTATCGTTACGTAAGGCTATCAATGTAGAGAGGATAAGACCACCCTTGACTACTGTGTCTCCATCAACAAGAGCAGCCTTGATGTATTCAAGACCTGCCATATTGGTGATGAGCTTAGTATTGAGACCATCAAACAGATTAGACGTGATATAGTTGTTCGCCACACCCAGCTTGTCGTAGAAAGCCTTATAAGCATTCGTGAAGTTGGTATACTTCTGAGCCGCAGCCGCCTTGATGGTAGCCTTTCCATTTGAATCAGAAGCGTTGTATCTGCTTACGATGTCAGAAAGATAGGTAATGAGTTCATTTTTTGCGCTATCGAGTGTAGCCTTAGCTGAAACCAAATCCGTTTTATAGGTCGTTTCTTTACCATCCTTATCCAACAAGAACTTAGAGCCAACAACATTATTATACGACTCAACGGCTGCATTATAATCGTCCTCCAGTCGCTTGCTATCCTGTGCGATAGCCGCAATCTCAGAACTATCCAAGTAGCCATCAGATGTGAAAGCATCGAAAGCCTTCTTATTGTTAGATACGGTCGTTCCGAGGGCAATCAAATTAGTTTGCGTGTCCTTAATCTCTGCTTGCGCCTTCTCAGCAGCTTTCTTTGCTTCCTCTGCCTTCGTGTCATCGGTATACTTGCTAGCCAATTCCCAATCTGAAATATCAAACTCTTCACCTTCTGCCTTGGAGGTGGAACACTTCAAGATTTCATTCTTGTAGGTACTTCCATCGCTAGGATAGGTGGCATTGACCCACATATCGTTCACGTCGTATGGTGGAACTGGCTGAGAGCCGAAGATGCGTCTCTTTGATTTCGCATCTTTGAGTGCTTGGCTTGAATCTTCGAGTGCCTTGGTCAGCTCCGTGTCCGTGATGATAGTCCACTTATAGGTAGAGTCATCCTTGGCAAAGCGGTATGCCTTGCCCGTAAGGTTGTCGTAGTACAAATCCCCCAAGTGAATTTTCTTCTCATTGTCAGTCCATCCGATTGCTGGCTCATTTTTCAATGTAGGAACGCCGTCATAGAACCAAGTCTCAATAGCTCCGTCTATCTGGTTTTTAAGGTCGGTAATCGTCTCCGATTTCTTGATAATGGTCTCAACGGCATTCTTATCCAAACTATTGTCTGCGATATACTTATCCAAGGTTTTGCCATCATAGGTGGACTTAATATCCAAGTCACCCTTGATGGTTACTTTCTTCTTGTCGCTATCATACTTGACGTAGCTGCTTCCCTCGTAGTTATTGGCACTAGTAGGTCGGTCTCCGAAGTACATATCTCCGTAGACGTGGAAGAAAGCCTTGTTCGTGGAATGGTTCACGCCATAGTTCACATACTCCTTGTTATTAAAGGTGTAGCCGTCAACTCCGTGATAGAGCGTTATGCAAGGGGAATAGGTGTCAACGGCAGAGAATACCAAGCAACTTTGCCTTGTGATGTCCGTTCTATTACCGCACTGATTCAGAATGTCATCAACCATAGGCTCATCGCTGGCTGCGTCCTTGTCGATGTCCGATAAATCCACATAATGATATTTCTTGCCATCTATCTCCACTGCCTCGGAAGACACACCGATGACTAGCCTCCAATAGTAATGGTTGCCTACGTTATGATACTTTCCTTCCGTAAGATTGAAGCTCTTGCTCCTTGCTTGGTCTCCAACCTTCCATTTATTCTCCACCTTTGAGCCATCTTGCTCACCAAGGAAGTAGCATCTGTAAGCCTTCTGACTAACACCATCATAGGTAATATTCACCTCCTCAACCTTCAATATTCGGTTACTGCCTACTGGGGTGATGAACAATTCACCACCCAATGTGTCTGTATGCAATATTTCCAAGGTCTCGAAGATTGCTTTCATTCGGACTTGTAGATAATCTGTGGTTAGATGGGTGTTATCTAGTTCGTCAAGAGTCCAATCCCCGTTCGCCCCGACCTTCATTCCCTTCAAGAACTTCTGGAGCTTTTCCCAAGTGATTGTGCCCTTTACGGTGTCGTCCTTTGTCTTGTTTAATCTTTGTTCATCAACAGCTTTTGCTGAAAATACATTATAATCCGTAGGAGTTATGCTATCATAACTCTTAATGATGTAAATCGACCTTCCGCTTCCGCCATTACCATTAAGATAACTCTGTCCATTATAGACAAGTTCCTCTATCTTTGACTCCATTGCATTGAGGCGGGAATATGACGGTTTTTCTCCAACATAATATTTTGCCCCATCATAAGGAATATCTAGACAAAACTCATAACCGATAATTCTTGAAGCCCTATAACTGTCACCATAACCTTTATTATAAAGATTTACCCTGTCTCCTACTCCATGCAAGTTACCCCTACCCTGATTATAGGAATAGTTAGCCTCAGCGGTACATGTATATGTCGTAGGGTCTATCATAGACTTCTTCAAATCCTTTATGGCATCCGTCAGCAACTCATTGGAAGCAGCAGATACCAAAGTGTCACCCAATTTGGTAGAATCCCAATTATAGAGAACAAAAGTATCTCCTTCCTTTGGATGCAAAGTTGTGTCCGGCAAAAAACGACCATAATCCTCATTAGCAACAATCTCAAATACCTGCGACTTAGGATTTATCTGTTCCTTTCCATCTTTCAATATCGGATTACCATCATCGTCTTTAAGTATTTCTTCAACTCCATCTGGATTAAACTCACATTCGAAGTCCATACCATTAAGAGAACCGCTTTGGAATACTATATGCAGGTTCTTACTACTAAGAATATATGACTTTCGAAAAGCCATATCACCTGTTTTTTCGCCATCTTCATTGATTATAGAAAGTGAGTTTACACGATAGAATGTCCTTTTGATGAAGTCACCTTCTTCAGGTGTACTTTCATCCTCTACATCTTTTTCGTATGATGTCACCTTAGACGTTTTGATAAGATTTCTTGGATAAATATCATCATTTGTAGTTACCCCCTCAACATACTGGTCTTCACGGAGTCCACTAACTTGTATATATCCATTTTTCAGTTCAAAGCCATTCTCTGCTAGCAATTGCTTGTTCTTGTCAGAGCATTCTGCTGAATTTGGTAGCATGAGACGTTTTTCAACAACACCATCCTTTGTTATATCCGCATCAGCATCATTCTTATATCCGCTAGGCAAGTTCCTTGCAGCTCCAAAAGCATATACCCTGTTTGCATAAGTGGACTGGCTTTGTGAGCTTGACATAGAAACGATATTGTCGTTAAGTCTGAAATCAGTAATAGCATTCGTATTCTCACAAGTTCCAAAATGCAGTATATTTCCCTCAAACCACCATTCACAACCAAACGTCTGGGCTATATTCGCAATAGCATCCAACATACTTGTGTTTGAATAGGTTATAAGCTTTGCCGCATTTGCGTCTACACTCGCATCAATAACATAAGTATAGTCCGTTCCTTCGCCTTCAAATTTAGGATCGTAAAGATAAGACTTGTCTAACTTCGCATAATAAGCTAGACTTTTCATTATCACCTCTACATGGGTGCTTATTGTTGAAGTAAGAGAGAATGTCGCTTCTTGTGAACCTGTATTCGGACGATACTTCAATATCTTGTTCTTGAACTTACGATAATATGCATCAAATAGAATTTCATAGGAATATCCGATAGTATCATTATCTTTGGCCTTAGTTAAATCTATCAGTTCAAATCGACCATATGGCGTATCTATAAAATCACCAAGCAAGAAATATATCGGCTTAGAAAGCTTAAAGGAAAGCTTACAATAATGAGACTGCATCAGTTCATAATGAACCAATGCGTCCTGTGTGACGGGAGCAGAACATCTTACCTGTATGTTTCCATCATTATCGTAATACTTTATGTCAATTTCATTATAAGTTTTCATAATTATTCTATATCTTCAAATTCTTTCAACGTAAACATATTTATATCAAAATCCGTCAATACTCCCCTGTTCGTTGGATTATATTCTATGAACTTCAAGCTTTTCTTGCCGATAGCCCCACCTTTCCCCCTTGAATAAGTAGGAGATTTTCTCGCACAATACAAACGGTATACATCATCTTTCGATTTTGGAACCTGTATCGTAACAAAGCCATTATCCATAAGCGAATCAAAGGCTTTTACCCTTTTATTATAGTCGCTATGGTCTCTGCCGACAATAACAAACTCCAAGGTAATGCTTCTTTCTGCCTTTTTGGGACGGATAGGAACAACCCTAGTTCCATGCTCTGTCCTTACTTCATTGGTTATATAACTTTTATTGTCTGCGTCAGCTTCCAACGCATCCAAAAAGCCATTCCCCATCTTAACCCGATAGGTAGTCCAAGCATCTTTTCCGTTTATAATAAGTTCATTCGTGTTCATGCCAACAAAGTTAAAAACAAAATGAGGAATAATATTATATTATTATCATAATGCTTTCACTTAAAATTTAAGTGCAAAAAGGGCGCAAATCCTAAAAGGAAATGCGCCCAAAAACAATAAGCTTTTAAAATTATGAAGTTGTGTTTTCGTTTCCCTTTACCTTTGCAGCTAACGCTACTTTATCTTCTGCATCCTTGCGTATCTTTTCAATTTCTTCAGCAGGAGCGTCAGTTAGAGCCAGCATTTGTACAGCAGTCTCTAAAGAAAGTACGCCTTGATTATATAGTTCCGCTATTACTTTCCACTTATCCTTTTTGTCATCCTCGAAAGGTTCGGCAAAATCGAATTCGACCTCCAACTTATCCAACTTGCTTCTCATCTCAGGATATAGTTCCTTCATTACGGCTATAATCACATGCGATAATCTACCGACAAGTTCTTCATAGATTTCCATTCGGTTCGCTCGCTTGATGTAACCCAATACCAACGCTCGTTTTATGCCGACACTAGTAAGCGTACTCATAGCTTTCATTAGTTCCGGTGACATATCCGGTGTAAACGTATCAAACAATATAGACTGAGCCAAGTCTTCTTTCTCTGCCTTGCGGATTTCGGAATTCTGAGGTGGGTTGATATATTCAAACCTAGAGTTCTTGCCTGTAAGTTGTATGAGTTTACCTGGCTTGTTCCGCTTAGGGATTGATTGTATCACGTCAGCAGTAGCAGCGGCAATAGGGTCAGCAAAGTAGTTGTTAGTATCTCCGATCTTGGAATCAAGCATCTCTTCACGTTCCATTCTTGGCTCTGCACCATCCCATGCTTTAGGTTGGCGAAAGTAGATGCCGTTAATCTTTCCTGTCGGATTAGGATACTTATACACTTTCCACCCAAAGCCACCACGTTCACAATGATAGTTAAAAACGGATGTCAATATATCCCAACATTCGATAGTCTTTGACTCTCGCTTTAAGGAATAGCCTACAGCAAAAGCAAGCATGTTTCCGTATTGGTCAAACAACTCTCTCATCTTATGTCCCTTTGAGCGAGCTGCAACATACACATCAACATGCATCTTTCCGTTTTTTTGCGAAAAATTAAAAACAAAACCGCTTTCGGTTTCTGCTCCGGCAAGTCGCTTGCATTGACGTAGCTTGGTATTGAAGTATATATCCTTCAAGTATTTTTTATATAGTTCAAAGGCTTCATCGTCACCTTCAGTCTTCTTCCACATAATCGGATTGCCTAACAAGAAGAACAATTCTACCTCATTTATGTATCTTTGTCTTGTTCTTGCCAACTTCTCCGTCCTGTATGGCTTCTCTCCCTTTACCCATTTATCTTCACGGCTCATCACCTTATGGGTTTGTGGATTATATTCCGAAATGGCATTATCCACATCGAAATCATGTTGTTCCATCATATTTACGACAGAATCAACATCATTATCTTCCAAACGTTCGAAGATGCTTCTCTCCACACCCAATGCATTGAGCGTGAGGTTTCGAAAATATGTCTTTATCTGAATAATTGAATCTACAAACATCCTTATAACTTTTTGAAGCAAAGGTAATAATAAACAGGGTTTCTACATACTTTAATTTACGTATGCCTTTCACTTAGTTTTTAAGTGAATAAAAAAGACTATTTACTAAAGAATCTATTTTTATTTAGTAAACAATCTTTTTTATTTACATATGACTTTTATCTACCCTTATAGCATACTTACACTAACAATCTAATAATTAAACACTTGTATTTTTATTACAAAAGTAATTATATTTGTCATTTAGTACACTCCTAAGTCTGATTTAGATGCTTTTCTTGGCTTCATCACTTTACCGAGCAATACGGCAAGAATATAATACCTAGCAGCATCTATCAAATGGTTATCATGGTCTTCGGGAACATTGATGTAATTACCATCCTTATCCTTTGACCACACATATTTACGGAACTCGCTCTGTAAATGGACTGATTGCTTAGTTGTGAAGATTTCGAATGTCTGCATCTTGTCAATACCAGCCAATATAGAGCCAGCACCCTTTTGTGCTCCATATATAACTATTCCACCAAGAGCTACCTCATCTATAAGTCTAGGGTCAGCACTATCTGCATACACAAACAAGCCTTCGTTCGCATAAGGGCGCAAGAATCTTATGATGTCGCTAGATAACATTTCCGTTCTATAGCAAAGTTCCTCTATGTATAGGCGTTTGTCTACGATGCCACACTTCACAATAGCAGTATAGTCTTTCGAATATCCCCAGTCTACTCCGATGGCTACTTTCCTTGCGTTGCTAGGGAACTTGTCAACGATGCCTACATGCTTGAATATTGCACCCTCAGATACGTCAGACCATCTACCTATCATTATATGAGCATATTTCTCCGGTTCATTCTCCTTCATCTCTAATACCTCATTAAGGAACTCAGGTGAAAGATGCTTTATATTATCAAGATAGGTCGTATGTATATGAAGTACTCTAGGGTCTGTACTGATCTGGACGGGAACGCCATCAAAATACACCTCTTTATGTGTCTTTTCGATGAAACGCTTATATACCCAATGATTTGAATCACAAGGGTTCATAATGATTATTACTCGGTTGTGCAAGCCTTTCTGACGGATTGAAAGCATGATGCGCTCAAAATCCTCCTCACTCGTCCATTCCTCAGCCTCATCAACGACAAACGTAGTCACACCATGAATAGACTTTAACTTCGCAGTCTGATTACCGCTAGCCGTATGAATACCACGGAACATGATTTCAGCTCCCGTCATTTTGTTGACTATATCCGTCTTCGTGTTCTTGAAATAATCCTGTGTGCCATCTATCTCTATTTTCTCTTTAACCTCTGGAATTACGGAAATAGCGGCACTCACCATTGTATAACGTGTATAAAGAATCTTATGTGCTATCTTTCTTTCTGCATTGTATTCAAAAGTAAGTCTTTCGATAAACTGAGAAGCAGAGAAACTTTTTCCTGACGCACGGCTTCCTGTTATAAGGTAAATGAAATGCGTCTTGTCATTATATAACGGATAATAAACGGAATGTGTTTTTGCCATTATTCACCCTCCCCTTGCTCTTCTGCTTCCTGCTCAATCTCTCTTTCTATCCACTTGTTGACGGATATACCTTTCTTAGGGTCAAAAGGAATGCCCTTTTCCTCTTCATCCTTCTTACCTCTCTGTATCTCTCTCCAAGTCATATCGTAATGGAATAACCAAGTAGAAAGAGCTTGTACGTTAGGTGGGGTCTCCTGCTCGGTTTCTCTAGTTTCCACTACTATATCATCTGTCATAACTCCATCTACAACCATATGTCTTTTGGTGGTTGTCTTGCCTTTTACCTTGACACCTCCAAGGGCGCATTTAAGGAATCTTCCACGCACGATTGCATTGATAAACTCTCTGCCACGCACGAGGGATTGAGTTATCCTTTCGCCTCTTTCCGCATTTTCGTCTTCATTCCAATTCTCGTATTTTCCGTTTTTCATTCGGTTGAAGACCTGTGGATTTAGGTCAACCCCAAACTTCAAACCAAGGGCGTAGGCAATTTCAGAATCCTTCTGACCTTGCTTTGCAAGCTGTTCTATCTCATCGTAGAAAGCATCGCCATTGTAATCAAATTTCGGTTTTGCCATTTTCTTGTATTTATTATTGTTTCGCTATATATTGGGCAGATGGGATTTATACCTTGCCTCTAATTTTGTTATACATATAGATAGGAACGGCTAGTAAGAACATTGGTATTGCCAATATCATAGTTATAGCCAAGTTCGCAATCTTCATTAATCTTTTTCCGTTTGCCTTCATAATCTTTCGATATTTATGAGTTGACCAATTGTCCTACCTTGTTTATCAAAGGAGTAAAGAGACACGACACCCACATATTGAATGCGTTCTTTCTCCTCTTGCCAAGAAACATAGAAACAATCATAAATGGAATGAGCATACCTATTGTTATTGCCGCTATTATAAACCCTAACGAGAATCTTAAAATCTTTTTCATTGCTTATTCGTTTATATTCGTTTTGCTACTTTCATAAGCATTTCTCCCTTGATTACCTTGTCGGTTTCGATAAAGCCAAAGGTGCTCATAAAGCGTTCCTTGTTCTCGATGTTATCAAAGGATAGCATGACGTAAGACTCGGCTTCTAATGCCTTTTCCGCTGCCTTGGTGTTTACTTCTTTCTTCACCTGCTGCATACGTTCCTTATTCGCTTGGTATTGAGCCTCTTGCTGCTGATTGGCTATAATTTGATTTTGTTCTATCTGTCGTCTCTGCTCTTCTTGCACTTCCTTTGGTGCTTGTACTTTTCTGTTTTCGCTTTCTTGGGCAAATGGGTCTAGTAAGGAATTAAGTTCTTTACCTAACTCATCTTCGCCTTCAGTCTTTACCATTGCATCATAGCCGAACAGGGATAAGTCTTCTTCCGTTAATCCGGCATCCATATAGTTTATGTCCGGAAGTAACTCACGGACTTTCATGTCATCCCATTCTCCATGAGCATTCTCGGAATTAAGCATGAAATTCAGTTCAACTTCGGTCTTGTAATCCATATTTACAGCCTCAGCCAAAAGAGTATAATCCTTTTCGGGATAGCCCATAATCTCATCCACGATGGTTACTTTTTGGTTGCCGCCTACGATGGTCATTGTTTGCTTATTGACGGTTATACCACCAACAACGCCATATTTTCTTATGGAACGTTTCAATGTAGCTTTCTGCTGCGGTGAAATCTTCCTTGGATTATATGGTGCTATTTGCACTTCGGAGCGTTTGAACTCTTCTTGCTTGCCTGTGAAATAATCTCTTGGTTTCGTCATCTTATCAACTCATTGTTTCTTGCAAAGGTATGAATAATAATTGTTTAAGAGAAATGTTTACTTGCGTGTCTTTTCACTTTGTCTTTTAAGTGAAATAACATATCGCAGCAATATATTAATTGGCTTGCATTTTGGTTAATTTTGCACTAAAAAAGATATGGGAGACGTTGGTAATAATGGGGCATATGCTAGGCTGAGAGCACAAGCTACCTCTATGCGGAGAAAAGCCGAGTCGGTTGGTAACAAGCTACAAGCTATAGCTGAAGGTATAGCTAAGAAGTATGGAGCTAGGGTCACTCCTATCAATTACAAGAGTGTTGACTCCATTGTACGCAAGGCTAAGGGCGAGGCTAATGGTATCAAAGACATTAAGGACTCGTACAGAACAACCATCATCGCAGATAAAGGGTCAATACCGAAAATAATAAAAGACCTTAAAGGCAAATACAAGGGCTTTGAGTTCGTTAGACTCAAGGAACAGAAACTGGATACTGGCTATTCTGGAAACATCATCAATATCCGGAACAAGAAAACCGGACTTATTGGTGAGATACAAGTTAACACCACCAAGATGATTTACGCCAAAGAGAATTACTCGATAGCCTACAAACTGTTGGGTGGGAAGACCATGCGAGAAATCTATAAAGAGACCAAGAAACCATCAGGTTGGGGACATGCATTATATGAGCAAAGTAGAACCGCCAAGAGTAACGGAGGTAAGAAGCAAAGGTCGGTATCTATGCAACAAGCTTACTATGCAACATTTCAATAATTAATATATTTAAATTTCAAGTAATAAACATTAATTTGTTTGCAGGTTTAATATATTTTTTATATCTTTGCATTGTAATAAGGAGATAAAGACTATGAACAATAAAGATAAGAACAAAATCAGCCACCTCCTTAAAAACGGAGAGTCGGTTTATGTTTACTATTGGGAGGATGACATCGTTGTCCGTTATCAATATGTAAATAAAGAACTTATGTGTTACCCTAAAGGTAAAGGACGTAAGCCAAAGGAGTTTAAGTTTAATGAAAACACCTATGCACAAGATGCTCTTGAGTTAGGTGAGCTAATAACGAAAGAAGAATATGAAAGATTCTGAAATGATAGAATTGTGCCTTGGTATCGCTTGCAAGGCGCACAAAGGACAGATTGATAAGGTTGGATTGCCTGTTATATTGCACCCTATCCATGTAGGAGAAATGGGTAATAGTACCGAAGAAATTTGTGTCGGATTTCTCCATGATACGATTGAAGATACGGATATGACCTACGACAAGCTGTTATCACTAGGTGTTAGAAAAGACATTGCCGATAGTGTATGTGTCCTAACCCACAAGAAAGGTGTTCCGTATTTTGACTACATACAATCAATCATTGATTCAAAAGATATGGTTGCAATACAAGTCAAAATCAACGACCTGGATCACAACCTATCGAGAGCTAAAAAGTACGGATTTCAAAAGCAATATGAAAAATGTACTACGGCATTGTCAATGATGGGAAGGTTCTTCCCACATGAAGAGGGACAATACTACCCATCGTTCGAATATATTCCTTAAGATGTACGCTTACGTGTTAAATTCCATCCGTATTTCTTTGCGTATTCTTTCATAACTTGATATTGCGCACCAACATTACCTCTATCATTAGCTTCCGTGACACGTTTCTGTATTTCGTTTGCTTCACGATTATAACTAGACACATCACTTGCACTAGGGACTTTTCCTCCTTTCGTAAAACTAGAACGCTTTCTGTTTAAAGCTAGCACTTTCTCGTTTATTCGATTTCGTATTCCGCTCTTTGAAAGATACTCTGTCTGTTTTTGCTGAAGGGTTCGTCTCCATTGCGAATTTTTCTTACCAAAAACATCCCATGCATCCGATTCTGAAAGTCCCCACCCTTTACTTGGTCTCTTCAAAGAATACGTATAATTCTTTGTAACTGCTCGAATCTCGGAAGCGTTATGTGCTATAGTTGTAAAAATGTCAGCTCCAGACAAAATTGTGCCAACTCTTCCAGCTATAGTATCTCCAATACCTCTATTAGGATGGTTGTGAGTAATGATGGCATCTTTGTAGTTATAGCCAAAAGGTAATTGCGTACTATGTGCCTTTCCTGTTTGGGAATGCGCTATTTCTTTTCCGTCCTTATTAAAGGCATAAATACGTTCCGTCTTTAGCTTTCTAATCTTAGCTTCAGTGTCAGACAAAGCCGCATCCAACCCACGGCTATGTCCGGCATTGATTTGCCTATCCGCTCTTTCGCCTCGTTGAGGTCTGCCTCTATATCCTCTATCTGCCATATATAAATCTCCTTTTTTATTTGCAAAGATACAAAATTTGCAAGGGAGTACCTACATATCAAAGGTTTACAACTTCACTTATCTATATTGTGCAATCATTCTTTATCTTTGTTGTATTTAACCTCAAAACCAATCATCGTTTGTTTCACAAAAACAGCCTTGCAAGCCAATAGCTTACCACTTTTGGATAATTCTTTATCCTTGTACCTAATATCATACTTGCCAATATGATAATCGTAGCAAGCATCAATACAGCTCTCTACAAGCTCCTTCTCTGCTTCGAAATATGGCATTTCCTTCTTGCTCACTTTCGCAAGCCACCCACCACCTTGTATTAGGTCGAATATTCTTGAATACCCATCACGCAAGCCATTGCAATATGCGGCATAAAACTGCACTTTCTGAAGAGGAACTTTTGTACCTTGTTCCAACAACTTGACAGCCAACGCCCTAGCCTCATCATCTTGGCTCTGCTCTAGTATCTTCATTGCATGGTTTACAACTCTTCTTTCCTGTTCCGTCATGTTATTTAAAATTTAAGTTTTTCAGAAAGCTCAATCTACCTTCTACTTGTGTAAAGGTTTCGTCCAACTCATCGTCACTCATAGAGGAATAGAAAGTATAACTGCATGGACGCATAGTAAATCCATCAATCAAGAAGACAGAGAACCACATAATTCGCTTTACACTACATTGTTTCAGATTAACTTCTAATGCTCCTTGCTCTACTTTTACGACAATATTATTGGTTGATTTAATGCTTAACGCCTTACCTAAAACATCATTATATACTTCATTCATTACTCTTCTCTTTAAATCCTACATATCTCTTCATTTCACTATAAGCTCTCTTTATAGCCTCAGCCGGAGAAAGATTATACTTTTTCTCAATATCGCTTGTTATATCCGCAAGATGCTTTCCAAACAACTCTTCAATATAAGAGTCATCTTTCATCCGCTGAATACCCCTAGCATATATCTTAGCCTTATCCATGCCCCATTCCAATCCCATTTCGTGAATAAAGTCATCCAATTGCATAAGGCTTTTCTTTCCGAAGTTTCGGAATTTTATCATATCGAGCTTGGAATATTGTACCAAGTCTCCAATAGTATCTATGTCGGCTGCCTTTGTCACATTAAGGACACGAACTGGTAAATTACAATTAACTAATCTGATGGAGAACAATGAAGTGGGAACATCTTCAGGTTGTTCTTCTTCTTTTTTACCTTCTTGCATAATAAACTGCATTTTTACATTCTTAATTTCCTCTTTCAAGGAATTGTTCTCCAGCTTCAAGTCTACAAATTCTTCAATCGCATAGTTGAACTTCCGGATAGCCTTAATAACAATCTGGCGCACCCTTTCTCTTGAAAGTTCAAAATTATCGGCTATATCACTAATTCTGTCTCCATTGAAAAATGCTTGCATAATCTTTTTCTCTCGTAATCCGTATTGTGCCGTTAACTCCAATAACATACAAAGTGAACTACCTATTTTGTCATAGCTGAAAGAAGAAACGTTCAACGCATCATGCATTAACATTTGTATCTTAGCATTTACCTTGCGCTCACTTGCCAACAACTCTTTCCGCTCTCTTTCAAGTAAATCCTCTGAGACAGATAACATCTTGTATTTCTCGGAATACTTCTTAACATCATCGGCATTCACCCAAAAGCGTTTACTGCTTTTATCATTGTAGCCTCCAAGCAAGCCCTTGTTAACCCAGTTCGTAATCGTCTGAGGGTCAACACCTAAATAAGCAGCAGCATCATTTCTTGTCATTCTCTCCATACGAAACCCTTTCTTTTATTTTTTGTTCTTAAAATATTCACCATAGGCATTAACCAAATCTTTTTCAGTAATACCTCTACTCAAACAATCATTAGCGAAATCTACTCGTACATTATCATTCCTTTGAACTTTATTGTATCGTTCTGAATACTCTTCAATTAAGTCCGCAACAACCATATACGCTTTAATTTGGGAGGTTTTAAGCATGTCAACACTAACAAAAGTCTTGCATATATTGATACCTCGCCTTTTGTCAATCTTTTGCAGATAAAGCCCCATACTTGTAGCAATAACCTTACTTGTATCATTCTTATAAATAAGTACCGTATAGGCTACTTCTCTTTCGATGTGAGCAAGCACCCTATTAATTGGCATGTTCTCTATTCCCAATGCTCGCTCGGCATATCTCCGCAAGAAATGAGGCGTATAACTGAACTGCTCTGCACTATTCTCTTCGTCCAACAAGGAAGTAGCACATACGTAATCGTTCGTTTCCTTGCAATAGATAAACATGTCAAAATAGAATTGTCTTATGTTCCCTCTATCTACAAACACGCATACTTTGTACTCGGTAGCGTCTTTCGTCTTGAAATCATAACACTGAGTTGTGTATCGTCCCATTCCCTTACGAAGCTCACGGATGAGTTTCTTTGCTTTTTCGATAGCAAACTTTTCTAGCATAGGCTTATCCTTCTTGAAGATCTCAAAGAGTTCACGCCCTGTCATTGAACCTATAATCATTCTCTGCCCTCCTCTTTTTCGTTCAATTCGCTAGTGAAAAACCTTTTTAACCCATCATACTGCTTTGCCACCTGCTCTAAAGCCTTATTCTTTTCACGTAACTCATCACGCTCTAAGAGTAACTTTCTGTACTTCTCTAACTCACATCTAACTTCTTTCGAGTTAAGCCTCTGTATTCGATTGTTGAGTTCGTTAAGTTTATAGCCTTGTTCACGTGTTTTCTTGCGAAGACGACACAATTCTTCTTGCATTTTGGAATAATTCTCCAATACCCTAAGAGTTATTCGCTCTTCGGGTATATCCTTATTCATATTATTTTTTCTAGCCTTGCTCATATATCTAAAACTCCTTATCCTTTAAGAATAATACACTCCCTACCAAATAACTACCTTTCCATCCAAGCCCCCTAGCTTGTATTGTAGCCAAAGTATTTATAGGTTTATGTTTGAGAAGTCCTTCTTCATCGCACAATAATATGTTATCATCATCAAGATGAACCAACTCAACATATCCATCAACCAAAGCCTGAGCTTCCTCTAGAGTAATCTTTACTCCATTCTTTGGCTGCACCTCTTTGATGATGCAGCCTACCTCGTATAACTTCATGCTCTATAAATTTAAATAAGACATCATATCTTGAACGGCATCCATATCTTTTTCGATACGGTCATCATACATGCTTTTAATACTCTTAGAAACCTCTAATATTGTAAAGCAGTAGTGTTTACCTTTAAAGTAAAAAGGTAACTCATTACAATTCTTTTTGTTTGCCGTGAAATTATAAGGACTCCCATGTTGAAAATCAAACTCGAAAGAATTGTTATCGTCCTTACATCGCTCTACTATCTTACTTCTCCATTCTGCAATATGCGCTTGCATCTTTTTCTTATCGTTAGATGTTTCTAACCATAATGTAGATAACGTAGTCCCCAATATCTCCAACCTAATGACATAAACGTTATTTGTAGCCACTGGCTTCAAAGCTTTCAATGCTTCATCCAAAGCAATAGCCAAAGCTCCACTCTTGCAATTATTTGCCCTAAATTGGCTTATTACTCTATATGCAGTATTCTTATCCATAATCTCAAAGTTTTAAATTTCAACACCAAAATTTTCTGCAAATATCTGAAGCATTGTCAGCTCCAAAATAACTTTCTCTGCCTCGTCTTCACTCATACCATAGCATACTGCAAAACGCTGACGTAACGTGGCGCAATCCATATCGTGACGCTCATTTAAGAAAGCTATCATATTTCTTACTAATTCTTTGCTATTCATTCTCTTAGACAGTTTTTGCGGTGTGTCTCACCTTTTTTTATTATTTATACTTTTCAATTGTATTAAAGACATTATCTAAAGCCTCATCGCAATATGCCGTACTAGTTACACATGCGCCTCTAGAAATCGCCTTGTAACAATCTCTAAGACCAAGCAAACCACCAATAAGCTTAGATGCATCATAGCAAGTAAACTTATTCAAGTCCAATGCATCAATAGCATTAATACCATTTTCTGTAATAACACCTTTAATATCATTGATGAACTTCTTCTGATTTTCGGTAATCATCTTCATAACAATTGTGCTAGTTTTTAACGTGCTCGCTCTGCACTATCTTGCAAGAAACTTGTCTTGCGGCAAATCTTCAAGTATCTCTTAAATACATTGCAAAGATACAAATTTGTTTTCTAACTTGCAAATATTTTATGGTTTTTCTTTATTTATTTAACCTTTCTTTACTTATAACGTTTCTATATTACATACATTAACAATAAAGGCAGACTTTCACAAGCCTGCCAATACATATAAAGAAGATAATACATTATTATATATAAATTAAAAAGAACATTATCTGTTGTCATATCTGTAGAGTATTACCCTACTTTGTGGAAATACCTTATATATACGTTCTAAGTCTTCGGGTGCATTATCTCTTAGCCATGCAAAACAATCCAAGTCCAAAGACAAACCGCCTGACGCATTCCCAACCTCTGCATTCTCCGAGCGCAATGCTCTGGAGTACATTATCGGCTTAGGCAGATGCCGATGTTTCATATATTGCAGGATTTGCTTTTGAGTAAAATCAGCAAGCGGATAACAATTTCCACCATGAATGTAATTTTCATCCTCATACGACTTCAACATAAGGCTTCGGTTCATCGAGTCTGCTTTCTTCATACCAAAGAATACATATTCTATTCCGAAACGCTTTTTTAAGGCTTTTACTACCATAGAAAGATTAAGAACCTTTACTTTTGGATTCGGAACGCAATAAACTCCATAATGAAGATTGTATGTTGTATTCCAATGTGGTATCTGCTCGAACTCTATCTTCGGGTATCTAGCCTTCAGCCAGTTTATCCATCGTTGTATATGCTCTAAGTCTTTTACGAGATACATAAATACACATACTATGCGCTCAAACTTATCATATAATAAGTCCAATGTAACAATGGAGTCCTTGCCAAGAGACATCATAACGATACAATCCTTACTCTGTTCCCTAGCCATATCAATTACCATATTGGCAACATCTATGGGATTCTTCCTCACTACAAGAGGCTTTACTCGCTTGCGTCCCATATTACAACAAACTTAAAATCTGGCTTCCTGAAATACGCATAGAGTTTGTAGCTTCCATTTGCAACATTTCACAGAAAAGCCGTTTTTGCTCAAAACTTTCGAAGTCAATGAAAATAAAGTTATCAATATCTTCCTTTCTTTTCTTTCCGACATCAGTACAATGCAGTTTTTGCTCCTTGACCTCTTCCTTTGTCATCTTTGGCTTAGCTGCGTGCTCGGCCACTATCTCTTCAGATGTTTTTTCGATGTTGGGTAATTCGGTCATTGGCGTTGGGGTGGTAACTGAAATTATAGGTTCATTCAAGAAATCCTCGCTAAAGTCATCCATGCCCGAATCCTTCAATGATGCTTCCAAATCATCTTGCAACATCTTGATTTGTTCAGTATCCTGTTCCGTGAAGCCAGCAGCCTTGAAGTCTATTTCATCTATGCTAAAGTTCTTGGCAACCAAGTTGTAATCTATCGGGTCTTGCGACTTCGCCATAAACAACAATTGCTCTTTCTCGGTCTTTTCGTCAAAATCAACGGCTTCTACCTTGATGTCATAATCAGTTTCGGGAGTACCATCATAACCTTGGATAAGGTCAACGCTCATCACTCGTTTATGCCCATCTATGAGATTTCCAGTTGTCTCATTCCATTGAATACCTCCAATGAGACCAACTTTCTTAATATTGGCTTTTTGCTGTTTGATGTCCGCATCGGTATGTACCTTCGGGTTGCAAGGGTTCAAGTTTATTTGAGACCTCTTGATTATCTTTGTTTCACTTCCTTTTTTCATTTCAGTTCCTCCTTGTTTTTATCAGCTTTCAACAGAACTATCCTTGCCATTGGGAATACCTTGTATATTTTCTCTAAATCTGCCGGATAAAACTCTTTGAGAAATTTCTGATACTCAATATCCTCAACATCAACTCCTGAACTTTGTTTATTCGTTCCATTTGCTTCTGGGTTCTTTAAACGATGGTCAAGAATATAATCCATTATTTCCTTGTTTTTATATGTAGATAAAGGATAGAATTTCTTCGTCTTCCAATTGATAGCTTCCTTTCCATCCGTATAACTTCTAAGCATAAGCCGTCTGTTCAAAGAATCGGATTGTTTAAATCCATAACAAGCCCACTCTACACCAAGTCTCTTCCTGAGTTTTTCGGTTATATCAGCTAAAGTCCATTGTCTTTGCTTAGGGTCTTGTTTTATTCCCATATATCCGGTTTTTATATCATAAAATAAAGCATAATGAGGAACTTGAACAAACTCAATGTTCGGGTACTTGGTTTTAGCGTAATTATAGTAACGCATAATATGTTCCAAGTCTTTTACTATATACATGAATACTACCACAACTCTCTTGAACTTCTTGTAGCATAAGTCAAGCAATACGATAGAATCCTTTCCACTCAGAGAATGGAAAAGTAATATACTATCTGTCTCCTTGGAAACATCATCAATGATTTCTCTTGCTCTTTTTAGTTCTTGCATACATTATTCTCCTTAAAAACAAGGGGTGAATGAAAGTTAATTCATTCTACCCCTCTTGACTTTTAACCTCTTCTAAGTCTGCGGTTTACACGTTCTGTGACATTATTTGCTGCTGTACGAGCTGCCAATGTACGCATAGCACCACCATAAGTAGTTCCTTGTGCGCCAGTGTTTCGGTACTCAACATTTCTGCCACGTTCACGTCTTTCACCAGCCCTAAGACCAGTTGTACGATTTGTTACCGCTCTCCATTGAGAATAACGATAACCTCTTGATGCCTCTGACATAGTTGTAACGTTTTAAGTCCACGAATCATAAACTACTCCCCTTGGGGAATTATCTAGGCTCGGTGGACTTACGCCCACCTACTTTAGAGTCGTTTCTGTTACCTTGTCAATAACAAAGAAGAAAAACAAAGGACGCTCTTTTTCCTTTTTAAGCTCCAATGCTTCGTACATTTCATCCAAATCATGGCTATCATACTTTTCGTGAAGAAAATCAATATCTTCTTTCATAACGATACAAGTATCATTTACCAAAACATCACAATCAAGATACCACGAGTTGTTATAATCATGGAAGTGGATTGTCTTTACTACTCGCAATGGGTCAACAATACCCTCCTCTTGCGCTTTAATTACATCCTCTTCTTTACCATGCTTTTTAAGGAACTCCAAAACATCCTTGTCAAACAAACGACCAATATAATGGTCTGTATAGGCTCTATACTCAACCTTCTTCTTGCCTTCAAGAATCTCCTTGGCATTCTTTCTTGTCATAATCAAGTTAAGAACCTCAATAGGTTTGGCTGGCTTGAAATCGGGATACTTCTCTTTAAATGCACTTACTTGCGCATCAAAATCTTCTTTGTTATTACTCATAATTAATTATTTCAAGGAACGCAATGCAAAGATAGCATAATTCTTCCATCCAAGCAAATGCGTTCGGGTTATTAAACTCACTTTTAATAAATGGTGAAAATTACTTGTTCTCTAAAGGTTTGGTTGCCTTATTAATTTGCATCCGTTCCTTTTTGCTAAACATATCATTGTAATTCTGAGAATCATCTATGACAAACTTTTCTTCTTTCTTCATATTCATATCTCCTATATGTTTTAGATAATCATTCTTAATCTTTCTCCAGCAATGCTCGCATCTTGAAGACTTCGTGAACTCTGTCGGCTCGCAAGGGTCAACATCTTTCAAAGAATCAAACTCATGTGGCAGTACCTTAAACACGTTCTCAAAATGTTCTTTATTGTATCTTAAAGCTTCGTCACGATAACGAAACCAAGTACAACATTCTTGAATGCTTGTGTTCTTGCTGAAAATCAAATATGCTTTATTCATAATCCGATACAGTTGTTTCGGTGTGTCTCACCTTTTTATATTACGATGCAAAGATAAGAATAACACCTTAATTTTGCAAGTCTTTTAATGCTTTTGTTTCCGTATTTAAACATATTTCATATATCGAAAGAACTTTTAATCCTTCATCACCTCAAAATGGGCATCCATAGCCTCAACAATATTACATAACGTATCAATATCGGCATTAAAACGCCCCATCTCAATATTACGAATGTTGTTGGGCTTATAACCGGACTTTTCTGCCAGCTCCTCCAATGTTATACCACTAAGTTCTCTAACCTCTTTAATCTTCTGCCCCATTATATAGCGATAGAGATTTCGATTACGATGTTTCTTGTCATCATCGGGGTTTCTTCTTTGCTCTAAATAAGCAATTTCAAAGTTCCTTACCTTCAGACAATTAACCATGTTACCAAATATCTTATGCTTAGGGGGAAGAGGAAAACCATCGGCATCTTCTTTTACAAGTTCTATTTCGCCACCTTCAGTAGCTTGTATGTACTGAGCGAAGCGCACCGCATCATCGTAGTACATTTCCGTAAATCTTTGTATCATATTTTAAGAATTTTCTGCAAAGGTACACAAAATAACTCACATTTGGTCAAACTTGAAACATACAAATAGGTTTTATTTGGTATTTTTAAGACTTCGCTGTACTTTTGCACAATAGGAATAAAAATAATTTAAATCATATAATTATGTGGGTATATAGCGAAAAACAAAAGACGTGGGTCAACCTTGAACAAGTTCAGCGAATTGCTAGCGATGGGCAAGGTGGGTATCTGTTAATCAGTCAAGATGGCAAGAAAACATCCGTCGACCAAACTTGGTATGACAAGGCTATGCGTTGGGTTGACCCTGACTGGTGGGAAAAACACCCTAATGGCGGTAAGGACTCCTTGAACTTCGAAGATGCTCTGAAGGCTATTATGAAAGCTACAGGTGCAAAAATGGACAAAAAGGATAAGGATAACGACAAGAAAAAAGAGGGGGAAGATTAATATTTCCCCTCTCTCTAAAGAATCAAGCATCGTTCTTCGTCTTTTTTATCAATTCCGTTACATATTCAACAACCTTTTCGTTTGCCTTATTGATATTCGTAAAGTCCTTTTGAATATAAATATCAGTAACATCTAACTGCGAAACGTGATTGAGTGCTTCGTGAATGGTATACTTATCAATACCTAGTTTATTTCTTGCTATAGATGCCCAAGTATGACGGGCTGAGTAGAAATCGAAACGAGGAATGCCCAATTCGTCAGCTATGAAATGCAATCCCTTATTTATATGCTTATTGAAATTGGCTGCATTGCTATATTTCTGATAGAAATCAAAGACCCTTGTTGTTCCCTTATATTTTCGGAACAAAGGTTTGATGATGTCAGGTACGACAATTTCTATGTGGGCATTATCGTTTCTCCTATCTCTAGTTTTAGCTCTATCGTAGGCGAGTACACCCTTATTATAGCTGACACATTCATATATATCAACAGAATTCATTCCCATCAGAAAGAACGAGAGTACATAACAATCCCTTGCCATACCTACACGTCTAGTCCCCTTGAAATTAAATACTCTTACAAGGTTCTCTTCACTGATTATCCTATCTTTTGTCTGCGGAATATCCCTCGGAACGGAGAATTTATCAAAAGGATTACTTCTGATAATATCATTTCCATTCGTATTATATTCTTTGATAGCTTCATTGAAGATATGCCGCATATTGCCCAAGTATAAGGATTGCGCCCTAGGATGACCATCTAGGAATTTCTTATATCCGTTAAGGAATCTGTAGTCTATGAGAGAAAACGGCAGCTTACGGCAACCATTATAACGTGCAAGGGAATTGAGCATAATCAGATAATTCTTCTTTCCCTTATTGTCGGATTTCTCAACCCACTCTTCGGTAAAGGAAAAGAAGTCTAAATCCTCTGTCTTGTTGCCTATATCAATCAAATGCTCACATATCCAATCAATATCCACATCTTTACCTAGCAAGTCTACCTCTAAGTCATAGAGTGCATCCTTCATAACATTCATTTTATCTTCAATCGTCTTCAATATCTTACGTGAAGAAATCTTTCCGGCTCTAGACAAGTCTGAGTCGGAAACAACTATATTGGTAGGAAATCTTTTTCTCTGTCCCTTATGAGAAAGAACAATAGACACCTTTCTTGTTTTGTCTTGCTTTGGTTTTCCAAGCTCGTATGTTATTGTAGCCATAATATTTTTCCTTAAATTTACAATATTTTGCGGCAATTTTGCGGAAAATGCGGCAATTTTGCGGCAATTTTACACTTTACTTGTAGTACTCAGAGCCTACTTGTGGAATATTAAAATCTTCTAATAAATCGTTTCTGTTTCATAAGCAAAAGTTCATTATACGTCCATAAACGCCTATTTTATAGCCATTTATAAAGAAAAATGGTGAAACAACCTATACGATTATTTCACCATTTCTTGTTTATATTTATAGTGATTCCGTTGGGGTTCGAACCCAAGACCCACAGCTTAGAAGGCTGTTGCTCTAATCCAACTGAGCTACGGAACCAACACTTTTCAAAACGCAAACCAGCTAACCAATAACGCAATCAGCCACTTTTCTTATTTGCGGCTGCAAAGGTACATATATTTTTTGAATACACCAAACTTTTTCTCACTTTTTTCTTTTTTTATGCTTAAATATCGCAAAAAATAACTACCTTTGCATCCGTTAGGAGCAAGAAACAGCATTCTGACCCCGAAAGAGAAGAGATTTTTATAACGCATATTCAAACATAAAACATACGCAAATGAAAAAGTTAATCTTTTCAGTAGCCCTGCTCTCAGCAGCACTCTCTGCCAGCGCAGAAGAACATCCGCTCTGGATGCGCTACCCAGCCATCTCGCCCGATGGCACTACCATCGCCTTCGCTTATAAAGGCGACCTCTACAGTGTTTCTGTCAACGGCGGTGAAGCACGACAGCTCACAACCCATGCAGCCTTCGATTCACATCCTGTATGGAGCCCTGACAGCAAGAAAATTGCCTTTCAGTCTAACCGCGAAGGAAGTCTCGACATCTTCGTAATCGATGCAAAAGGCGGTGCTCCTACCCGACTCACCACCAACAGCGGCAGCGAAACACCTATCGCCTTTGCAGACAACGACCATGTGCTCTACTCTGCCAGTCTGCAGCCTACAGCCCAGAGCATCATCTTCGGCGACAACACATTTCCACAAGTATATAAGGTAAGCACCAAGGGCGGAAGACCGGAACTCTTCTCTACCCTCACCATGGAGAATATCAGCATCGCCAAGAACGGCGACATTCTCTACCACGACAAAAAGGGATATGAAGACCCTTGGCGCAAACACCAGAAATCACCTATCGCACGCGACATCTGGCTGAAGAGTAACGGAAAGTTTACCAAGCAGACTACCTTTGCCGGCGAAGACCGCTCGCCAGTATGGACATCAGACGAGAAATCATTCTTCTATCTGAGCGAGCAGGACGGCACATTCAATATCTACCGCCGCAGCCTCAACAGTTCAAGCGACAAGCAGATTACCCACCACAAAGGCAATCCGGTAAGATTCCTCACCGCATCCAGCGCCGACCTGCTCTGCTACGGATATGATGGCGAAATCTACACCGTGAAAGAAGGTGGAGAGCCTCAGAAGGTGAACATCTCCATTACAACAGATAATGACGCTCCAAGCCTCGTACGTCAGATTAAAAGCTGGGGAGCTACAGAGATTTCCGTTTCGCCAGACGCCAAGGAAGTGGCTTTCGTGATGCATGGCGACGTATACGTAACTTCTGTAGAATACACCACTACCAAGCGCATTACCGACACACCGCAGCAGGAGCGCGACCTGAGTTTCTCGCCAGACGGCAGAGCCCTGGTCTATGCAGCCGAGCGTAACGGCGTATGGCAGATTTACCAGTCTAAGATCAAGAACGAGAAAGAGAAGAACTTCACCTACGCTACCGACATCGAGGAAGAGCAGTTGGTGAAAACAGGCGTTACATCACAATATCCACAATACTCTCCTGACGGCAAGGAAGTGGCTTTCTTCGAAGACCGCGCTGCACTTCGCATCATCAATCTGAAATCGAAGGAAATCCGCACCGTGCTCGATGGCAAATACGTCTACTCTTACAGCGATGGAGACATCGCTTTCGAATGGTCACCAGACAGCAAATGGCTCCTTTCAACCTATATCGGCAACGGCGGCTGGAACAACCAGGATATTGCACTGGTAAAGGCTGACGGCAAGGAGGTTCACAACCTGACCAATTCCGGCTACAGCGACAGCAACGGCAAATGGGTGCTCGACGGCAAGGCAATGCTCTTCCAGAGCGACAGAGCCGGCTACCGCAGTCATGGAAGCTGGGGAGCAGAAGACGATGCCTACATCATGTTCTTCGACCTGGATGCCTACAACCGCTTCAACATGAGCAAGGAAGAAATAGAACTGGCTGACGCCAACAAGGACGAAAAGGAGAAGAAGGAAGACGAGAAGAAGGAAGAGGCTAAAAAGAAGGCTGACGAAAAGCAGAAGAAGACCGGAAAGATAGAGGTGGAAAAAGTGAAGCCACTGGAGCTGGACATCGAAAACTGCCGCGACAGAATCGTACGCCTCACCGCAAACTCTTCGCACATGGGCGATGCTGTGCTCTCTAAAGACGGCGACAAGCTCTACTACCAGGCAGCCTTCGAGGATGATTACGACCTCTGGCAGCACGACCTGAAGGACGGCTCTACCAAGCTCGTGATGAAGGGCGTAGGCCAGGGCAACCTGCAGACCGACAAGGATGTGAAGAACCTCTTCATCTGCAACGGAAGCAGCATCAAGAAGGTGGATCTGAGCGGATTCAGCACCAAGGACATCAGCTTTGAGGCTAACTTCAACTATAAGCCAGCCGAGGAGCGCCAGTATCTCTTCGACCACATATGGCGACAGGTGAAAGACAAGTTCTACGACCCTAAGATTCATGGTGTTGACTGGGAAGGTTACCGCAAGACCTATGAGAAGTTCCTGCCTTACATCAACAACAATTTCGACTTCCAGGAGATGTTGAGCGAAATGCTTGGCGAGCTGAACGCTTCGCATACAGGAGCCCGCTACTACGCTTCGAACAGCGCGCTTACCACCGCCAATCTGGGAGTATTCTTCGATCCTCAGTATCAGGGCGACGGCCTGAAGATTCAGGAGATTATCAAGCGTGGTCCTTTCGATGTGAAGAATACGGGCGTTACAGCCGGCAGCATCATCGAGAGCATCGACGGCGAGGAGATTAAAGCCGGAATGGACTACTTCCCATTGCTCGACGGAAAGGTTGGCAAGAATGTACGCCTCGGCATCAGAAACGCCAAGGGTAAGAAGATGGAGGTTACAGTGAAGGCTATCTCTCAGGGCAAACTCAACAACCTGCTCTACAAGCGATGGGTAGACCGCAACCGCGCTTTCGTTGACAGTATTTCGGGCGGACGCATCGCTTATGTTCACGTTAAGGCGATGGATTCGGAGAGTTTCCGCACCGTTTACAGCGAACTGCTGAGCGACAAGAACCGAAACAGAGACGCTGTAATCGTAGACGAGCGCCATAATGGTGGTGGCTGGTTGCACGATGATCTCTGCACCCTGCTCAACGGCAAGCAGTATCAGGAGTTTGTACCTCACGGTAAGGTAGTTGGCCGCGATCCATTCAACAAATGGGTGAAGCCATCTTGCGTCATGATCTGCGAGAACGATTACAGCAACGGTCACGGTTTCCCATGGGTTTACAAGGAACTCGGAATCGGTAAGCTGATCGGTGCTCCTGTAGCAGGAACCATGACAGCCGTATGGTGGGAAACGCTGATGGACAACACGCTAGTATTCGGTATTCCTCAGGTAGGCTGCCGCGACATGCGTGGCGTGTTCGGCGAGAACACCCAGCTGAACCCAGACATCGAGGTTTACAACAGTCCGGAAGATTTCATCAATGGCCATGATACCCAGCTCGAAAGAGCCGTAAAGGAAATGATGAAGAAATAAACAGAACGCCCTGCAGGGGGTCCAAAAGCCAAACCGCTTTTGTCCTTTGCAGGGCGATTTGTTTTTATATCTGACAACATTATTTATTAAACCTTATTAACCCACAATATCGGCGAAAACCCTTCTGTCATGACATAAAACCCTCTAAATCTTTACTTTTTTTCTTGAAAAGGGCGAAAAAGCAAGTGAAAAAGCCATAAAATAAAAAAAAATGAGTATCTTTGCAGAAAATAAAAACAAGATTATGGGATTATTCGGATTATTCAGCAACAAAAAGAAGGAAACTCTCGATAAGGGACTTGAAAAAACCAAGGAGAGTGTGTTTGGCAAACTGGCGCGCGCCGTTGCCGGAAAGTCTACCGTCGATGATGATGTGCTCGACGATCTCGAAGAGGTACTCATCACTTCAGACGTAGGTGTAGAAACCACGGTCAAGATTATCCGCCGCATCGAAGAACGTGTGGCCCGCGATAAATATGTTTCAACCAGCGAGCTCAACCGCATTCTGCGCGAGGAAATCGCCATTCTCCTCTCCGAGAATCACATCGATGACCTGGCAGACTGGGAACTTCCTGCCGACCATAAGCCTTACGTTATCCTCGTAGTAGGCGTAAACGGCGTGGGCAAGACAACCACCATCGGCAAGCTGGCTTACCAGTTTAAGAAGGCTGGCAAGAAGGTTGTTCTGGGAGCTGCCGACACCTTCCGTGCCGCTGCCGTAGAGCAGATTTGCATCTGGGGCGAGCGCGTGGGTGTGCCTGTAGTGAAACAGCAGATGGGAAGCGACCCGGCAAGCGTGGCGTTCGACACCCTGCAGAGCGCCAAGGCAAACGGCGCCGACGTGGTGCTCATCGATACGGCAGGCCGACTGCACAACAAGGTGAACCTGATGAATGAGCTCAAGAAAATAAAGGAAGTGATGAAGAAGGTAATGCCTGAAGCACCAGACGAAGTAATGCTCGTGCTCGACGGAAGTACCGGACAGAATGCATTCGAGCAGGCTAAGCAGTTCTCTGCCGTTACCAACATCTCCTCGCTCGCCATCACCAAGCTCGACGGAACCGCTAAGGGCGGAGTTGTCATCGGCATCAGCGACCAGCTCAAGGTGCCTGTAAAATACATCGGACTGGGCGAAGGAATGGAAGATCTGCAGCTCTTCAACAAGACAGAATTCGTAGACTCTCTCTTTAAAAATTAGAAAATGAAGAAAAATCAGATAGATATTATTACCCTGGGCTGCTCGAAGAATCTCGTAGACAGCGAGTTGCTGATGAAGCAGTTTGAGGCAAACGGCTACCATTGCGTTCACGATTCCAAGCGCCCTCAGGGCGAGATAGCCGTCATCAATACGTGCGGATTCATTGAGGATGCAAAGCAGGAAAGCATCGACACCATCCTGGAGTTTATCCAGGCTAAAGAAGAAGGCCGACTCAGAAAGCTCTATGTAATGGGCTGCCTCTCGCAGCGCTACCAGAAGGAACTGGAAGAAGAAATGCCCGAAGTGGATAAGTTCTACGGCAAATTCAACTACAAGCAGCTTCTGCAGGAACTCGGCAAGGCGGAAGTTTCATCCTGCAACGGCCAGCGTCATCTTACCACTCCGCGCCATTATGCCTACATCAAGATAGCTGAGGGCTGCAACCGCCACTGTGCCTACTGCGCCATTCCTATCATCACCGGCAAGCACGTTTCCCGTCCGAAGGAAGAGATTCTGCAGGAGGTGCGCGAACTGGTAGCAGAAGGCGTGAAGGAGTTTCAGATTATCGCTCAGGAACTCACCTACTACGGCGTAGATATTGACGGCAAGCATCATATTACCGAACTCATCAGCGAGATGGCTGATATTCCGGGCGTGAAATGGATTCGCCTGCATTACGCTTATCCGAACCAGTTCCCAATGGATCTTCTGGACGTGATGCGCGAGAAGCCAAACGTATGCAAATATCTCGACATTGCCCTCCAGCACATCAGCGACCACATGCTCACCAGCATGCATCGCCACGTAACGAAGCAGGAAACCATCAATCTGCTGAAGGCCATCCGCGAACGCGTGCCAGGCATTCACATCCGCACTACGCTGATGGTTGGTTTTCCAGGCGAGACAGATGAGGATTTCCACGAACTCCTCGACTTCGTACGCGAACAGAGATTTGAGCGCATGGGCGCCTTTGCCTACTCTGAGGAAGAAGGAACCTACAGCGCCACCCACTACGAAGACAACGTGCCTGCCGAGGTAAAGCAGCGCCGGCTGGACGAACTGATGATTCTGCAGCAAGACATCAGCTCTGAGGTTGAGGCTGATAAGGTGGGCAAAACCATGACCGTTATCATTGACCGCAAGGAAGGCGATTACTACATCGGACGAACAGAGTTCTGCTCTCCGGAAGTAGACCCTGAGGTTCTGATCCGTGCCGATGAGAAGCGTCTGCGCGTGGGTAGTTTCTATCAGGTAGAAATTACTACAAGCGAGGAATTTGACCTCTATGGCAAGGTGGTGAAATAATCATTCTCTCCCCCATAGCCTGGAGTTTTAGAAATTTTGACTACATATTAAATAAATATGAACAATAAGGAATACATCGCTGAACTGGCTCAGCAAACCGGCTATTCGCAGGAAGACACCCAGAAGTTGGTGCGCAAGGCGATAGACGCTATGATTGCCGAGTTTGAGGATGGAGAAGCTGTCTCTATCCCCAATTTTGGCACCTTCGAAGTGAAGAAGCGCATGGAGCGAGTGGTGGTTAATCCTACTACCAAGAAGCGTCAGCTGGTGCCGCCTAAGTTGGTGTTGGGTTTCCGACCGGTAGCTTCGGTCAAGGAAAAACTAAAGAATGGAGGGGATGAGCAATGAGCAAATTCAGTTTAAATACACTCGGAAAACTGCTGGCAGATAAGAGCGGTCTGAGCCAGGTGGAAGCAGAACTCTTCATCCGAAAGATGTTTGATGTGTGCAACCAGGGACTCGAAGCCGACAAGCAGGTGAAGATAAAATGGCTGGGCACCTTTAAGGTACAGGCCACGAAAGACCGTGAAAGCATCAATGTGAACACGGGCGAGCGCTTCACCATTGAAGGCAGAGACAAACTCACCTTCACGCCTGACAACATCCTGAAAGAAATCGTGAACAAGCCATTCGCCCAATTTGAAACGGTGGTAGTAAATGACGGCGTAGATTTCGATGAAATAGATGAGAAGTTTGGAGAAGAACAGACAGAAGATGCTCCTGAACAAGTAATCGATTTTCTGGACGAAGAAAAAACTGCAACTCCAAATCCGGAGGTTGTCGTAATCGGATCTGAAAAGGAAAAGGAAAAAGAAGCCGAAGACGAACTGGCAAAGCAAATTGCTATTGAACAAGCTAAACTGGAAAAATTAAAACAAGCCCAACTGGAGCAGGAAAGAATACAGAAAGAAAAGCAAGAGCAGGAAAGACTGGAGCAGGAGAAACTTGAACAGGAAAGACTGGAGCAGGAAAGACTGAAGCAGGAAAGACTGGAGCAGGAGAAGCTTGAATTAGCCCAGCAACAGCAAGCCCTGAAAGCAGTTGTTGAACCAGCAGTACCTGCATCAGATGAATCTGAAGAAGAAGAAGAGAAGGAAGAAGAAGAAGAATCTTCCAATTCTCATCATATTGTTATTCCTCGCTATCTGGTCGTTGCAGTCTGTCTCATCGTAGTAGCTTTGATTGGCGGAATGGGATGGTTTGCCTTCAACTATGGTCAGATGACTGCCCAGCGCGATCATCTAGCCATGCAGCTAAACCAGTATCATCAGGCTCCAGCCAAGAAAGTCCCAGCCAAACCAGCTGCCGCCCCACTCTCTCAGGAACAGAAACTCCGCCAGAAAGCGATGGAAGACAGCATCCGTATGGCTAAAACTGCAGAAGCAGTAAAACAGGCTGAAAATTCGGATGAGGAAAGTGCTAACGCAGAAAAGGCTAAGCAGGCTGAAGCAAAGGCTAAGGCAGAAGCTAAAGATAAAGCCGAAGAAAAGGCTGCTTCGAAAATAGCATCATCCCAGTATGATAAGGACGCTCGCGTACGCACGGGAGCTTACCGAATCATAGGAGTTGCCCAGACCGTTACGGTTGGCGCCGGTCAGACCCTCGAACAGATTAGTACCCGCTATTTAGGTTCCGGCATGGAATGCTACGTAGAAGCCCTGAATGGTACAAGCACCGTAAAAGCCGGACAGAAAATCAAGATTCCGAAACTGGAATTGAAAAAGAAAAAGAAGTAAAGTACTGAACAAACAAAAATCGCCCTGTAAGAGCAAATATAATTTTGCACTTACAGGGCGACATTGTTTTATGTTAACATTACTTGCCCAACACTTCATCAAGCAATGTGTAGAAAGCAGGATCCTCACCAACAATAGTCTTGATAATCTTACCGTTAGCATCAATCACAATCTTTGTAGGGAAACCCTGAACAGCATAGTCGCTGAGAACCTTGCTGTCCTTCGGATTGTAAACATGAATCCATGGCAACTGGTGCTTCTCAACAGCAGCCTTCCACTTAGCCTCTGTATCATTACAATCTACACCAAGAATTTCAAACTTACCCTTGTACTTCTCGTAATACTCCTTCATCTTAGGCATTCCCTTGATGCACCATCCGCACCATGAACCCCAGAAATCGAGTACGACAATCTTGCCGCGAAGGCTGGAAAGCTTAAAATCATTTCCCTTAATATCCTTCAGCGTAAAGTCAGGAGCCTCAACACCGGCAGCCTGCACCTTCTTAGCCTTCTCCTCAGCCTCAGCACGCTTCTTAGCCATATCAATCATTGGCTGGTAGAAAGCCTTCATTCTGCCGTTCTTCACATTCTCAGAGAGCAAGCCCAGCAGTTTCTCCATCTTGCTGACATCATCAAACTGCTCGAAGATAGTAGCACAAGACTCATAATCAGGATGCTGTTTTACGAAATTGAAAATCTTATCGTCCTTTGCCTTTTGCAGGGCAGGAGCCTTCTGCTCATACTCTGCCATGATGGTCTGCTGGGTCTCACCATTCTTGATTCTCTGGTTCAGGGAAGCTTCGTAATCTCTCAACTCCTTATTAGCATTCTCCAGCAGAACATCTACTTCATGATACTGCTGATAGAACTTAGAACCCGAAATATCGAAGCGGGTCTTTGCATCGCCCTTAACTTCAGCCTTCTCGCCAGGAACACAAGGCAGGTTGAACATAAACTGACCTGCACCACGATAAGCTTCAGGTGAGAGGAAAACATATCCGGCTACCTTATCAAGGTTTGCAGAATAGGTAAACTTGCCATTCTTCACCAAAACCGTATCCATCTTAACATTTCTGCCCTTGTAAACAAGTACAGAATCGGAATTGAAATTCTTCAAATCCACCTTCAACTGGAAGTTGCTCTTCTGAGCCATTGCAACGGTTGATGCAAGCATCAGAGCCGCAGATAAAATCGCTGTTTTCATTTTTCTTTTATTATATTTATTCTGATTACACCTTATTATATATAGGGAACGAAGAACGCCTAGTTCGTCGTCATCCTTATTCTTCATACTCGGTAGTATCCTCAATACCCGCCTCGGCCAAAGCCTCCTTGCGCTCAACGCAGGTTCCGCATTTGCCACAATGCTTCTCACCGCCCTTATAGCAGCTCCAGGTTTCAGCATAGTCAATGCCCAACTTCTTGCCTATCTCCGCAATCTGCCCTTTGGTAATATTCGTATAAGGAGCCACCACGCGCACATCAACGAACGTTCCTGCTTCAGCAGCCTCATCTATCGCCTTGATAAACTCCGGACGACAGTCTGGGTAAATCGTATGATCGCCACCATGGTTAGCGATGAAAACTTTCTTCAGATTATTACTCTCAGCAATGCCGATGGCAATGCTCAGCATGATTCCATTACGGAAAGGAACCACCGTACTCTTCATATTATCATCAGCATAATGACCCTCAGGAATTGCATCGGCACCTTCAAGAAGAGAGCTCTTGAAATACTGATGCATGAAACCCAAATCTATCGTAATATGCTTGATTCCCAAACGCTCACAATGCATCTTGGCGAAGGGAATTTCACGCTCGTTATGATTACTTCCATAGTTAAAACTAATGCCGAGTGCAATCTCGTCTTTCTTATCGTAGAGCAGCGTGATGCTATCCATGCCGCCGCTCACAATGATTACTGAATCCTTCATTTTACTTTGAATTTTGAACTGTATGATTACTTATTACTTCACCCGAACAGGCAGCGGAATGCTTCTTCCACCTTCCTTACGGGATGAATTTCTATCTTATATTTCTTATGGTCGAAACCATGATTGTTGTATTTCGGGATGATAATGTGCTGGAATCCCAGTTTTTCTGCCTCAGCAATACGCTGCTCGATGCGGCTCACCGGACGGACTTCACCGCTCAGACCTACCTCGCCTGCCATACACCAACCTTGCTCTATAGGCGTGTCAACATTACTGCTCAATACGGCTGCCAACACACTCAAGTCCATGGCAGGATCGGTGACTCTCAATCCACCGGCAATATTCAGGAACACATCCTTCTGCATCAGTTTGAACCCCACACGTTTCTCCAGAACCGCCAGGAGCATGTTCAAACGGCGCTGGTCAAAACCCGTTGCCGAACGTTGCGGAGTTCCATAGGCAGCTGTTGAAACCAAAGCCTGCGTCTCTACCAGGAACGGGCGGACACCCTCAATGGCTGCGCTGATGGCAACACCCGAAAGCCCGTCATGATCTTCAGTAAGCAGCAACTCTGAAGGATTGCTCACCTGTCGGAGTCCGCCTTGCATCATCTCGTAGATTCCCAACTCAGAAGTACTTCCGAATCGGTTTTTGATGCTTCTCAAGATGCGGTACATGTAATGCTGGTCGCCCTCAAACTGAATTACCGTATCTACGATGTGCTCCAAAATCTTTGGTCCGGCAAGCGTTCCCTCCTTATTAATATGACCTATCAGAATGACCGGAATGCCACTCGTCTTGGCAAAACGGAGCAGGGAGGCTGCACACTCGCGAACTTGGGAAACAGAACCTGGCGAACTGTCAACCTCTTCTGTAGAGATAGTTTGGATAGAATCTATAACTATCAGCTGAGGAGCCACTTCCTGAATATGGCTGAAGATTTTCTCCAACTGCGTTTCACAGAGAACCGTAATATGATCAAAGGCTCCTTCTGATGAAAGAGAAGCCGTTTTCAGAGTGTCCGCAGAAGAGCCATCTCTGAGCATCGCCTGTCCTTTAGCCAACCGGTCGGCACGGAGTTTAATCTGATGGGCACTTTCCTCTCCGCTCACATACAGGATGCGGCGGTCAGTCATGTTCAGAATAGTCTGCAAGGTGAGCGTACTCTTACCGATTCCCGGTTCACCGCCCAGGAGCGTAATGCTGCCAGGGACCATTCCGCCACCCAGCACACGGTTCAGCTCCTCGTCCCTCATATCGATGCGCGGTTCATCAATCGCAGAAATATCGCGAAGTTTCATCGGCGCAGCGTCATGCTCGCTGTGCTGCCCGCCAAACATCGTGGCAACCCCACCATGACGCATGGTCATTCCGGCATTCTTCGCAGCCTGCGATCCGGAATCAGCAGCAATACGAATTTCCTTAAATGTATTCCATTGTCCGCAGCTAGGACATTTGCCCATCCATTTGGCACTTTCCTGTCCGCAATTGCTGCACACAAAAGCAATCTTATCTTTCGCCATTTTATCTCATTTATATGTAATAACGTTTTAACTGCGCACAAAGGTACTATTTATTATCGAAAAATCCAAAAAAAAAGTAATTTGTTAAGAATATATTTCATTTCTCTCCATTTTGTTTAACAAATCAAGCAGAAGGAAGCGCAAAATACGAATTTTGCAAACCCGATATAGCAAACAGACGATTTCATCTACTAAAAATAATAAAAACCGCTACTATATTTTGCTGATTCAAATATAATTTGTATCTTTGCCTTCGGTTTTTGAAACCAGCAGAAAGGTTTAGAACAATAAATTAGTACATAAACTAAATAAATTTAGGTAAAATGAAAATTGAAGATTTTAACTTTGCCGGTCACAAGGCAATCGTGCGCGTTGACTTCAACGTGCCATTGGATGAAAATGGTAATGTAACAGACGACACTCGTATCCGCGGTGCCCTTCCTACATTGAAGAAGGTACTTGCAGACGGCGGTGCGCTCATCATGATGAGCCACATGGGTAAGCCAAAGGGCAAGGTTAAACCAGAGCTTTCTCTCTCTCAGATTGTTAAGAACGTATCAGACGCTCTCGGCGTAGACGTTAAGTTCGCTAAGGACTGCGGTAACGCTGATGCTGAAGCAGCTGCCTTGAAGCCAGGTGAGGCTCTCTTGCTCGAGAACCTCCGCTTCTATCCAGAAGAGGAAGGCAAGCCAGTTGGCGTTGAGAAGGGTACTCCAGAATTTGATGCTGCTAAGGCTGAGATGAAGGAGCGCCAGAAGAAGTTCGCTGCTAAGTTGGCTTCTTACGCTGACGTATATGTAATGGACGCATTCGGTACAGCTCACCGCAAGCACGCTTCTACAGCTGTCATCGCTGATTCTTTCGACAAGGATCACAAGATGCTCGGTTTCTTGATGGAGAAGGAAGTTAAGGCTGTTGACGCAGTTCTCGGCAACATCAAGCGCCCATTCACAGCTATCATGGGTGGTTCTAAGGTTTCTACTAAGATTGGTATCATCGAGAACCTGTTGACTAAGGTTGACAACTTGATTCTCTGCGGTGGTATGACTTATACATTCTCTAAGGCTCTCGGTGGCAAGATTGGTATGTCTATCTGCGAGGATGACAAGCTCGACGTTGCTCTCGACGTAATCAAGAAGGCTAAGGAGAACGGTGTAAACCTCGTACTCGGCACAGACTCTATCTGCGGTGACGACTTCAAGAACGACTGCAACACTCAGGTTTGCCCATCTAACAACATTCCTGACGGTTGGGAGGGTATGGACGCAGGTCCTGAGACTCGCAAGGCTTTCGCAGCTGCCATCAAGGGTGCCAAGACTATCCTCTGGAACGGTCCTGCAGGCGTATTCGAGTTCGACAACTTCGCTGGTGGTTCTAAGGCTATCGCTGAGGCAATCGCTGAGGCTACTAAGGAAGGTGCATTCTCACTCATCGGTGGTGGTGACTCTGTAGCTTGTATCAACAAGTTCGGTTTGGCTGATCAGGTATCTTACATCTCTACAGGTGGTGGTGCACTCCTCGAGGCTATCGAGGGTAAGGTATTGCCAGGTGTAGCAGCTATCGAGAAGTAATCTCATGTCAAAAAGAAAACCATTTGCAAAAAGGGCTTGATTTTTTACAAGAAAAAATAGGTTGGAGGGCATCCTATGTGATGTCCTCCAATTTTCAGTTTTAATTGAATCCCTAATAATCTACAGATTCTCTCTATAAACAGAACTGTATCTTTCATTTAAAACAAGCAACAGAAAACATAAATTCTAAAATAATTTGGTAAACTACAGGAATATAATTTTCTGATTTTAAAACGAATACATGGATTGGATTGTTAATCTCTTCACCAATACCGAGTCGGTGGCTCACATCGCCCTACTCTACGCTATCGTGATAGCTATTGGTGTTTACCTCGGAAAGATAAAGATTGGCGGCATTTCATTAGGTGTCACCTTTGTTCTCTTCGCAGGTATTTTGGCTGGCCACGTTGGCTTCACCGGTCCAAAGGAAATTCTCACATTCGTGCAAGACTTCGGCTTGATCCTCTTCGTCTTCATGATTGGTCTCCAGGTAGGACCTGGCTTCTTCGAGAGTTTCAAGAAAGGTGGTGTTACACTCAACATGCTTTCGGCTAGCGCTATTCTGCTCAACATCCTCGTGATGTTTGGTTGCTATTATCTCTTCTTTGATACGAGCAACCCTAACAACCTGCCTATGATGGTAGGTACTCTCTATGGTGCGGTTACTAATACTCCGGGGCTTGGTGCTGCCAACGAGGCTTTGCTCAGCGTCTTCCCTAATGGTGCTCCAAGTATTGCCAATGGTTATGCATGTGCTTATCCTCTTGGTGTAGTGGGCATTATCGGTGCTACTATCCTTATCAAGTACATCTGTAAGATTAATACTGCTGATGAGGAAGAACAGCTTAACGAAGAAGATGCCGCCAACCCACACGCTAAGGCCCATAACATGCACTTGCGCGTGGAAAATGCTTATATTACAGGCAGAACGCTGAGAGAAGTTTCAGAGTTCTTGAACCGTGACATTGTATGTTCACGACTGCTCCACAATGGCGAGGTGAGCATTCCTAACAGCAAGACTAAGTTTGAGGTTGGAGACGAATTGCTCGTTGTATGTGCAGAGGCTGATGCAGAAGCCATCAAGGCTTTTATCGGACCAGAGGTTGAAGCTGAATGGGACCGCGAGAAGGATGAAGTACAGCACTTTGTTTCTCGCCGTATCGTCGTTACCCGTCCGGAAATGAACGGTAAGACCTTGGGTAAGATGCACTTCTCCAGCGTATACGGCGTTAACGTAACCCGTATTTCCCGTCAGGGAATGGACATCTTTGCAGGCAGAAACCACCACTTCCACGTAGGTGATAAGATCTTGGTTGTAGGTCCTGAAGAGAATGTGAACCGTGTGGCTGAAATTATGGGCAACTCTGTAAAGCGCCTCGATGCGCCTAACATTGCCACTATCTTCGTAGGCATTATGGTAGGTATTATCTTCGGTTCTCTCCCATTTGCCATTCCGGGAATGCCGGTGCCTTTGAAGTTGGGTATTGCCGGAGGTCCGCTTATCATCGCCATCCTCATCGGTCGTTTCGGCTATCGCATGAAGCTGGTAACTTATACGACGACTTCGGCTAATATGATGCTGCGAGAAATAGGACTTGTACTCTTCCTGGCGAGTGTGGGAATCAAGGCTGGAGCCGGATTCTGGGACACAGTAGTACAGGGTGACGGTTTGAAATATGTGGGATGCGGTTTCCTCATCACCGTTATTCCTATCCTCATCATCGGTACGATTGCCCGCCTGAAGTTTAAGTTCAACTACTTCACCATCATGGGTATGCTCGCCGGTACTTACACAGACCCTCCTGCATTGGCTTATGCAAATGCTTCTTGCTCAAAGGAGGCTCCAGCTGTAGGATACTCTACGGTTTATCCATTGAGCATGTTCCTCCGTATCTTTACAGCCCAGATAGTGGTGCTGTTCTTCTGCGGAGCGTAAGACTTACAAAAGTTAACAAAACAACTGAAAATAGTTATAAATTATAAAAGAGGTGCACAAAGATAAAAAATTGTGCACTTTTTTTGTTGTCTTTTCAGAAATTCTTCGTACCTTTGAGCACAAGAAACAAACCTAATGAATCTTCTAGGAACAGCTATCGTTCCTATATGATGCAGATTTTTTCGAAAAATGAAACAATAACCCTATAAACGTTAGTAAGCGTATGAAGAAATTGGGATTTCTGATAACCATACTAGTCATCACGTCCTTGCCCGCTTGGAGTCAAGGAGCCAAAAGTATCCGCATTACAGAGGTGATGACCGACAACCGTACCAATCTTGTAGATGAGTACGGGCAGCACAAACCATGGGTGGAATTGAGCAATTCCTCCTTTACCACGTATAATGTGCGTGGTATGTTCCTAACCACCGACCGAAGGGTCCTCGACAAGAAAATGTCGCCTGAAGCTCGTCGACAGTTGATGTGTCCATTGCCTAACAATGAACCACGAACCACACTGGGAGGCAAGAAGAGCATCGTTATCTTCGACAGCAGTTCCTGGTACCAGGATGGCAGGAACGGACAACATTGGAAGGCAAAGAATTCTTCCAACTCGGGACCTTTTCATCTCAATCTTATTCTACAGGAAAAGATGCCCAACTGGATAGCACTCTATGACGGAAATGCCGTTGACCTGATTGACTCCGTAAGCGTGCCAGTGTTGGCTGCCGATGAGAGTTTTGAACTGAGTAAGGACCTCAAGACATGGGAGAAAGCCATTGCCGGATCAGTAACTCCAGGCTATCTGCCTCAAAACACAGGTTTGAGTAAAGCCCAGCAATTGAAGAAAAGCGACCCATACGGAATAGGAATCGCCGTACTTTCAATGGGAATCGTATTTGCCTGCCTTGCTCTACTCTTCATCGTGTTCTGGGTTTTCGGAGCCTACATGAAACATAAACAGCGCATCGCCCGTGCTACTGAGAAGCACGCCACCTTATTATATAAGACAGGAAAGAAGACCATCGAGGTTACTCAAGGCCTCAGTCATAAGACCAACGTGATTCTGAAAGATGGTTTAGAAACCAAGGGTATTGATAAGGAGATTTACATGGCAGTCATCTCCCTTGCACTACAGGAATATCTGGAAGATGTTCATGATGTAGAACCAGGCATTATCACCATCAAGCCAAAACAGACCAGATGGAATGCTCCGAAATTCAACAACAACAATAACAACGTTAAAATATAAAAACTATGGCAAAGTACGAATATAAGGTTAAAGGCGTAGATTACGTCGTTGAAATACAGGATATTGAAGGCAATATCGCCAATGTAACCGTGAATGGAATTCCATTCGAAGTGGAAATGAAACAGCCGGTTAAGAGCAGTAAGCAGAAAGTAAAGTTAACTGATGGACAAAACAACATTTCTGCCAGCTCTGTTGCAAGCGCAGGTTCTGCTGCAGGTTCAAGTTCTGCAGCAAGTTCTGATTCTGCTTCATCAAGCAAACAGGCAACTCCTGCTGCAGGCAAACCAGTTGTTGCCCCTCTGCCTGGCACTATCAACGAAATCAAGGTGAAAGTCGGTGACAAGGTGAACACAGGCGATACTGTTGTCGTTCTCGAAGCCATGAAGATGCAGAACAGCATCGATGCAGAAACTTCGGGAACCATTACCAGCATCAACGTGAACGAGGGAGACGCAGTAATGGAAGGAGACACGCTTGTTACGATCGCGTAATAAGCTGTTTAGACAAAAAGCTAATGATTACTCTTCACAATCAAAAGACTAATCATAAAGTTCAATGTTCAACTTTCAAAGTTCAAAGTAAATCAATGTCTAACTTTCAAAGTTCAAAGTAAATTATGGATTTCATCATACAAAACTTCAATGAGTTTCTTACCTTTACGGGCTTTGCCAACGCCTCGGCAGGAAACCTCATCATGATTCTAGTGGGAGCACTCTTTATCTGGCTCGCCATCAAGAAAGATTTTGAGCCGCTGCTTCTGGTTCCTATCGGATTGGGAATCATTCTTGGCAACATTCCATTCCGTGCCGATGCAGGACTCGAAATAGGTTTATACGAAGACAACTCCGTTCTGAACATCTTCTACCAGGGAGTGAAACAGGGCTGGTACCCGCCACTCGTATTTCTGGGCATTGGAGCCATGACCGACTTCTCTGCGCTCATTTCCAACCCGAAGCTCATCCTGATTGGAGCCGCTGCCCAATTTGGAATCTTCGGCGCATATATGATTGCACTGGCTCTGGGATTCGAACCTAACCAGGCAGCTGGCATTGCCATTATCGGAGGAGCAGACGGACCAACCGCCATCTTCCTGAGCAGCAAACTGAGTCCGAACCTCATGGGAGCCATTGCGGTTTGCGCCTACTCTTACATGGCACTGGTGCCTGTAATCCAGCCACCTTTGATGCGACTACTTACAACCAAGAAAGAGCGCGTCATCAAGATGAAACCGGCACGTCAGGTTTCACAGACCGAAAAGATTCTCTTCCCTATCATCGGTCTGCTTCTCACCACCTTTATCGTTCCATCCGGTTTGCCATTATTAGGAATGCTGTTCTTCGGAAATCTTCTGAAAGAGAGTGGAAAGACAACTCGACTCGCCAAGACAGCAAGCAGTAGCTTGAATGATATTGTCGTTATCCTCCTCGGCCTGACCGTAGGCTGTTCTACCCAGGCTTCAGAGTTTCTGACATTAAACACCATCAAAATCTTTGCTCTCGGTGCTCTTGCTTTCATCATCGCATCGGCAAGCGGAATCTTATTTGTCAAGCTGATGAATCTCTTTTTGCCAAAAGGCAAGAAACTGAACCCACTTATCGGAAACGCCGGAGTGAGTGCCGTACCAATGAGTGCACGCATCTCCAACAACCTAGGTCTGGAATACGACCGCCACAACTTCCTTCTCATGCACGCCATGGGACCAAACGTTGCGGGAGTCATCGGTTCTGCCGTTGCAGCCGGAGCTTTGCTGGGATTCTTCAATTAAAAGTTGAGCCACCAAGCTATCCCTCCAGGATAAGCACATAAAAAATAGAATCGCCCTGAAAGGACAAAAGCATCTTACATTCAATGCTTTCCCTTTCAGGGCGACTTTTTTATTTTTTTTAGCTCTTAACCCGCATTCGCATTTTTCCTTCAAAGGAAATGATAACCTCAACCTGATAACTCAAACTGCTGTCAGGCATTGCCAGAACAGCAAGATAATGAATGCCAGATTCATCTATCTTATTGAATACGATGTCGCTCAATATAGACTGGTCCAAGAAAGAAGCAGGAACCTGCTTATCGAAATCCTTCTTATGAAAATCACGAGAGAACAGACAGTTGGCACCATGATAAACATGCAAGTTCACAATATTATCATAATAAACATTGTCTACCTCAACACCATCATCATTATAAGAACTCTTGTAGACCTTATAACTTGTTGGGTTAACCTGTACGTAGAGATGATATTTCTCATCGCCCCTTACAACCACCGTATCACGTTTAATCAGCGTATTCTGATTCAGCGCCACGGAAGCATGGTTGTGGATAAACTGCTGCAAATAAGACTTATCTTCCGTCTTCACCAGCTTAACCACATCCCCATTCTGCACTTTAAACTGGAAAATATGCTCAGCCTGTTTTACAATCGGATATTTTGCAAGATTAGCACCCTTCATTACAAGCGTATCGCCAGCAATGTAGAAGTAGACAGGCTGACTGGTTGAATCAGGATAATAAATCGTATCGCCTTTTACGCGGAACGCCACATCATCCTCATCGTCATCGTTCAACCAAATGCCTTGCAACATCTTCTTAGCCGCAGTATCTTCCTTCACTTCCTGTTGCTTTTCGACCTTCTGCCCACAAGCAACAAGAGTCAAGATACAACTGAGCAGCCATAAATTAACTATCTTTTTCATGATGAGTTCTTTAAATAAATTAATCGGTAAAAGCTGATGCCAATTCTACTCGAAATAATCAGCCTCTTCGAAAGACTTTGCCTTGGTTCTGTCTTTTTCTGACGTAAGCACCTCAACTCCTTCAATAGGCCATTTTATTCCGATAGTAGGATCATCCCAATGAATACTGGCTTCGTAATCAGGAGCATAAACATTATCTACTTTATAAGTAAAGATGACTTCGTCACTCAGTACCAGGAAACCATGGGCAAAACCGCGAGGAATGAAAAACTGACGTTTGTTCTCTCCACTCAGTTCAACCATTACATATTTACCGAAAGTCTTACTGCCCTTTCTCAAGTCAACAGCTACATCCAGCACGCGGCCTTTGATGACACGCACCAACTTAGCCTGCGAGAATTCACCTTTCTGATAGTGCAAACCTCTGAGCACACCACGAGCCGACATCGATTCATTGTCTTGCACAAACTCCACATGCCCTCCAACGTGAGCATCAAAGTCAGCCTGCTTCCATGCTTCAAAGAAATAGCCGCGAGCATCTTCAAATACCCGAGGTTCTATCAGCCAGACTCCTTCAATTTCTGTCTCTGTATATTTCATTGATTTATACCTTATTTATTTTAGGCACAAAGGTAATACTTTTTCCCGAAACGACAAAACAAATTAGACTTTTTATGATTTCATCGAAAATTTTCTCTATTTTCTGTTGGTCATTTCCGAAAAAATCACTACCTTTGCAAACGTGAATAGACTAGAAAGACATATAGAGATCCTACTTTTGAGCAACGATTGCGTGATTGTCCCAGGATTTGGTGGCTTCATGGCTCATCATGTAGATGCGCGTTACGATGGCAGAGACAGCATGTTTTTGCCACCGCTGAGAACTATTGGCTTTAACCCACAGCTCCAGATGAACGATTCTCTCCTTGCACTTTCGTATGTTGAAGCATACGACATCAGCTATCCGGAAGCTTTGAACCGCATTGCTGATGAAGTGACAGAGATGCGTCAGACTCTGGAGAATTCAGGAAAATTTGAACTGAATGATATTGGCACCATCATATTGAACGAAGACGGAAATTATACCTTCGAACCATGCGAGGCGGGCATTCTTACCCCTGAGTTGTATGGTTTGGGTGGCTTAAACATGCTCCCACTCGCGCAGATTTCTGCAGAAGAGGTTCAGAAGACTGAAGATTCTGCTGCTTCAATCATTGAAATGCCAGCAAAGACAGTAGAAAACAATCGTACAGAAAGCGAAGTCAAGAATCAGGATAGTAACCAGAAGATGGAGAGTGGACTCTCTGTCAACAATTCTGTGTTCGTTAACGAAGAAGAAGAATCAAATGCCGAATTCATCAGCATCAAGAAGAGCTGGTTGCGCAATATTGCAGCAGCCTGCATCGCTCTCATTGCATTCTTCACCTACTCTTCTCCATTGGGAACCCCAACCGTTCAGAAGAGCCAAATCGACACAGGCATGCTGAACCGCATCATGCCTAAGGAGATTAATAAGGTTGCGCAACCTCAAGAACTGGTTCTTAGTACAGAATCACAGGCAGAAGAGAGCATTCCTGCCAAATCTGTCAACATGACTCAGGACAACGAATTGCAAACAGCTTCTTCTTACTATAGCATCGTTTTGGCAAGTCGTGTTACCAAGCGCAATGCTGCGAGCTATGCTGAACTTCTCCAAAACAAGGGATTCAAGGAAGCTAGGGTGTTAATTACGGATAATAATGTAAAAGTTATATACGGAACATACTCTACCGAGGGCGAAGCTTATACTGCTCTCAACCGTTTACACAACTATGATGCTTTTACTGACGGCTGGATTACGAAAGTGAAAGAATAGTTGATAGGTAAGAGTTTATAGCTTATAGCTAGAACAAATAGCAAGGAGTATCGGAAACTTCTACAACACATTATTATAATAAAGACAGAAAAGTAAGAAAAAGAATATGAAAAGAGTACGTTGTCCTAAATGCGATAATTTTATCACCTTCGATGAGACCAAGTATCAGGCAGGTCAGAGTCTCGTTTTCGTTTGTCCTAATTGCAATAAGCAGTTTGGCATCCGAATGGGAGTTTCCAAGCTCCGCGAAACTCGCAAGGAGGAAAAACTTGACGAGAATGCCAACGAGAAGGGATACGGTTCTATCGTTGTCATCGAGAACGTATTCGCTTACAAACAGGTCATCCCGCTCCAGTTAGGCGACAACATCATCGGCCGCTACATGAAGAACAGCGGAATCAACTGCCCTATCGAAACCGTAGACCCAAGCGTTGACATGAACCATTGCGTAATCAACGTTAGCCGCGACAAGAAAGGCAAATTGAAATATGTACTCCGCGATGGACCAAGTTATACAGGAACTTTCGTTGACAATGAGATTCTGGGTGACAGAGAACGCCGCGTTATCGAAGACGGAACCCTGTTCACCATCGGAGCAACTTCTATCATTCTCCGCACAGCAGACAGTGAAGAAGAAAACTAAGAAGTTTCGATTATCAAAATAAACACTTCAAAAGGGGCAATTAGATGTTGGTTTACATTCAATTGCTCCTTTTTCACTTAACGGAAACGTAAAAACACGCCATATTTCTAACTTTCTGAAAGAAATCTACTATATTTCGTAATCTTTTTGCTTTTATTTTCTTTAAATTAAAAGAAAATGTGTACCTTTGCATCGAAAAATAAGAAATAGAAACGAATTACGTTAGGTTATGGATGTAGCAATCGTAAAATATAATGCCGGAAATATCTATTCCGTAGTCAACGCCATGAAGCGTTTAGGCATCGAACCTGTACTTACAGATGATGCAGAAATGCTCCAGAAGGCTGACCGCATTCTCTTCCCAGGACAAGGCCAGGCAAGAGAAGCAATGGAATATTTGAAGGCTCATCAGCTTGATCAAGTAATCAAGAACTTGAAGCAACCCGTCCTGGGCATTTGTGTAGGACAGCAACTCTTGTGCCGCCATTCGGAAGAAGGTGACGTAGATTGCATCGGAATCTTTGATGTAGATGTAAAGCGATTCCTGCCTCAGAAACACGAAGACAAGGTGCCTGCTATGGGCTGGAATGAAATCTATGATTTGAAGACTGACCTTTATAAGGGGTTCGGAAACAGAATGGATTCTGACTCAGACAAGTCTACCGCTGATGCACTGCTTCATCCCTACTCCTATTTCGTACATAGTTATTATGTGCCACTCTGCGAGGAGACCATTGCCAAGGCAGAATACATTCTTCCTTATAGCGCATCGCTCCACAAAGATAATTTCTATACCTGCCAGTTCCATCCGGAAAAGAGCGGAAAGGTGGGAGAACGGATTTTAAAGAATTTTTTAGAGATAAAATAAAAGAGAAAATACAAATATGATAGAATTAATTCCAGCTATCGACTTGATAAATGGCCAGTGTGTTCGTCTTACCAAAGGCGATTACGACCAGAAGAAGGTTTACAATGACAATCCTGCCGAGATCGCAAAACAGTTTGAGCAGATGGGCTTCAAACGCCTTCATGTAGTAGACCTCGATGGAGCCAAGTCAAAGCACATCGTAAATGATGCGGTGTTGAAGGCCATTACCACAGAAACCTCTCTCGTGGTTGATTTCGGTGGCGGAATCAAGACCGAAGAAGATATTGAGAAAGCTTTTGCTGCAGGAGCAAGCATGGTTACAGTGGGCAGCATTGCCGTCACCAATCCTGAACTCTTCATGCAATGGCTAGACAAGTATGGAGCCGACCGCCTGATTCTGGGAGCCGACGTAAGAAACGGAAAGATTTCTATCAACGGATGGAAAGAAGATTCTTCTGAAGATCTCCTTCCTTTCCTGAAAAAGTACATCGATAAAGGAGTACGCTATGTTCTCTGCACAGAAATCAGCAAAGACGGAACGCTGCAGGGACCTGCCATAGAACTCTACAAAGAAGTAATGGCTGCCTATCCTCAACTGCATCTTATCGCCTCAGGCGGAGTGAGTTGCAACGAAGACATCGAAGCATTGGAAACTGCAGGAATTCCTGCCGTAGTATTTGGAAAAGCTTTCTACGAAGGGAAAATCGATGTTAAGAAACTAGTTAATAGTTAAATAGTTGACAGTTAATATTAATAGCTGACAGTTGATTGCTCGGAGCTATTCTCGACACGCCCTGTAAGGGCAAAAGCTTCAATCGATAAGAATTAAAATACAATGGTGAAAATTCAAAGTAAAAGCAAAGGATTAGCTAAACGAATCGTTCCTTGTCTTGATGTAAAGAACGGCGAGACGGTAAAGGGAACCAATTTCGTAAACCTTCGCAGCGCTGGTGACCCGGTAGAACTGGGAAAAGCTTATAGCGATGCTGGAGCCGATGAGCTCGTATTCCTCGATATTACAGCGAGTTTCGAAGAGCGCAAAACCTTTACGGATATGGTAACCCGTGTGGCAGCCGAAATCAATATCCCATTTACTGTGGGAGGTGGAATCAATGAACTCAAAGATGTTGACCGCCTGCTCAACGCAGGAGCCGACAAGGTTAGCATCAACAGTGCTGCCATCCGACATCCGGAGCTCATCGATGAAATTGCCAACCATTATGGCTCACAGGTTTGCGTATGCGCCATTGATGCACGTCTCGATTCTGACGGCTGGCACTGTTATGTAAAAGGCGGAAGAGAACGGGTGGAACTAGGACTGTTTGACTGGGCTAAGGAAGTAGCCGACCGGGGTGCCGGTGAAATTCTCTTTACCAGTATGGATCATGACGGTGTGAAACAGGGATTCGCAAACGAAGCCCTCGCCCGTCTTGCTGAAGAAGTAAGCATTCCTATCATCGCCTCAGGAGGTGCAGGAAAAATGGAGCATTTCCGCGATGCGTTCACCCAAGGCAAGGCAGATGCTGCCCTGGCAGCCAGCGTGTTCCACTTTGGCGAGATTGCCATTCCTGACCTCAAGAAATACCTGAGAGAAGAAGGAATCAACGTGAGAATATAGAACACGGGGAATATAATAATGTAAGAAAATAAAAACAAGATAAAATGGAAATAGATTTCGAAAAATTAGGCGGACTGGTTCCTGCCATCATCCAAGACGCAGTTACAAAGAACGTCTTGATGCTAGGCTTCATGAATCAGGAAGCATACGATAAGACAATAGCAACCAAAAAGGTAACATTCTGGAGCCGTTCACGCAACTGCCTCTGGACAAAAGGTGAAACATCAGGCAACTTCCTGAATCTCGTTAGCATTCAGAACGACTGCGATAACGACACCTTGCTGGTTAAGGTTCACCCAGATGGTCCAACCTGCCACAAAGGTACAGACACCTGCTGGGCAGAAGAAAATACACTCAACCCAATCCTCTTTCTCTCAGAGCTTCAGGACTTCATCAACAAGCGCCACGAAGAAATGCCAGAGGGAAGCTACACTACCAGCCTCTTCAAGAAAGGCGTTAACAAAATGGCACAAAAGGTTGGAGAAGAAGCTGTTGAAACCATTATCGAAGCCACAAACGGCAACAACGAGAAACTCATTTACGAGAGTTCAGACCTTCTCTATCACCTCATCGTTCTGCTCACAAGCAAGGGCTTGAGAATAGAAGATGTTGTGAAAGAACTTCAGATGCGTCACGATCCGGAATGGGATAAGAAACGCCGCGTTGCCAAGAGCAAGGGCGAAATGAAATAACAAACTAACATTAAGGAGAAAAAAAATAGAAGATGTTAATAGATTATCAGAACGTCAGCATATATCAGGCCGACAAGTGCGTGCTCCAAAACATCAATTTCCATATTGACGAAGGAGAATTTGCCTACCTTATTGGAAAAGTCGGCTCTGGTAAAAGTTCGCTATTAAAGACACTTTATTGCGAACTAGACCTTGTAGAAGGCGAAACCGAGAAGGCTGAAATTCTCGGCAGAGACCTCAAAACTATCAGGCGAAAGGAGATTCCGGCTCTGCGTAAGGAATTGGGAATCATCTTTCAGGATTTCCAGCTGCTACACGACCGCACCGTTCGCAAGAACTTTGAATTCGTACTCAAGGCAACAGGCTGGAAAAACAAAAAAGACAGAGAAAAGCGTATCGAAGAGGTGCTCAACGAAGTAGGCATGATTGATAAAATCGACAAGATGCCTCATGAGCTCTCAGGTGGTGAGCAGCAGCGTGTAGCCATCGCCCGCGCCATTCTCAATAATCCTAAAATCATCATCGCCGATGAGCCTACAGGCAATCTCGACCCAGAGACTGCCAGTAACATCGTGAGTCTGCTGAAAGACATCACCAAACAAGGCACAGCTGTTGTGATGACAACCCATAACATCCCGATGCTCGACAAATTCCCAGGCATCGTTTACCGCTGTAAGGAAGGTGTGCTCTACGACGTAACCAACGAGTACAACCACATCGACCTCACAGAGGATGGAGAAGATAATTAAGTGAAATAATTAAATAAAATTACGACTATGAAGGTAATGAAATTCGGAGGTACTTCTGTAGGCTCACCAGAGCGCATGAAGGGAGTAGCCTCTTTGGTTACAGAATCAGGTGAACCAACTTTCATCGTATTGTCTGCGATGAGCGGTACAACAAACTCTCTCGTTGAGATCTCTGACTATCTTTACAAGAAGAATCCAGAGGGCGCCAACGAGGTAATCAACAACTTGGAGAAGAAATACATGCAGCATGTAGAAGAACTCTACTCTACCGAGGAGATGAAAAATACAACTCGTGAGTTCTTGCAGGGCGAATTCAACTATCTCCGCTCATTCACCAAAGACCTCTTCACTTCTTTCGAGGAGAAGAGCATCGTGGCTCAGGGCGAGATGATGAGCACCAACATGGTTGTAAACTACTTGAAGGAACAGGGTGTAAAGGCCGTATTGCTCAGTGCATTAGACTTTATGCGCACTGACAAGAACGCAGAACCGGATCCTCAGTACATCAAGGAGAAGTTGGCTGCTATCATGGAGCAGAACCAGGGCTATCAGATTTACATCACTCAGGGATTCATCTGCCGCAACGCATACGGCGAGGTTGACAATCTGCAGCGTGGCGGTAGCGACTACACCGCATCTCTTATCGGTGCAGCTCTCCCAGCTGACGAAATTCAGATCTGGACCGATATCGACGGAATGCACAACAACGACCCTCGTGTCGTAGAGCACACTGAGGCAGTACGCCAGTTGAACTTCGAGGAGGCTGCAGAGTTGGCTTACTTCGGTGCCAAGATTCTCCACCCTACCTGTGTTCAGCCAGCTAAGTATGCAGGCATCCCTGTACGCTTGAAGAACACCATGGATCCTAAGGCCGACGGTACAATCATCGACAATGTCATCGTACGCGGCAAGATCAAGGCTGTTGCTGCCAAGGACAACATCACAGCCATCAAAATCAAGAGTAGCCGCATGTTGCTCGCTACAGGTTTCCTACGCAAGGTATTCGAAATCTTCGAGAGCTATCAGACTCCAATTGATATGATTGCTACTTCAGAGGTGGGTGTCAGCATGAGTATTGATAATGATTCTCATCTTAACGACATCGTAAACGAGCTGAAGAAATATGGTACAGTAACTGTAGATTCTGATATGTGCATCATCTGCGTTGTAGGTGATTTGGACTGGAGCAACGTTGGCTTCGAGACCATCGCTACCGATGCGATGAAGAACATTCCTGTACGCATGATTTCTTATGGTGGTTCTAACTACAACATCTCATTCCTCATCAGAGAGAAAGATAAGAAGCAGGCATTACAGAACTTGAGCAACGTATTGTTCGAGAAGAAGTAATGCAAATGAAAACGAAGAGTGAAAAGTGAAGAATTCGTATGTAATGCTTCCTATCCACTCTTCGTTGGATATCCTGATTTACTATAAATTGGATATCCTGATTTAACTATAATAAGGTATTAATTTAAGATTAAGTGAAATGAAAGGTACATTTCCGATAGATAAGTTTCAGGAGATACAGACTCCGTTCTACTATTACGACACCAATGTGTTGCGCCAGACATTGAAAACCATCAATGAAGAGGCTGGCAAGCACGAGGGATTTGAAGTGCACTATGCCGTAAAGGCAAATGCTAACCCTAAGGTGCTCAATATCATCTGTCAGGCTGGTTTAGGAGCCGACTGTGTGAGCGGAGGAGAAATTCAGGCAGCCATCAAAGCCGGATTTCCAGCCAGCAAGATTGTTTACGCTGGTGTAGGCAAAAGCGATTGGGAAATCAACCTCGGATTGGAGAAAGGCATCTTCTGCTTCAATGTAGAGAGTATTCCGGAGTTGGAAATCATCAATGAACTGGCTGAAAAACAGAATAAGATTGCGCAGGTTTGTTTCCGCATCAATCCGGATGTCGGCGCCCATACGCATGCAAACATCACAACAGGTCTGGCAGAAAACAAGTTCGGAATTGCCATGCGCGACATGGAAGCCGTAATCGAAGAGGCTGCCAAGATGAAGAACATCCAGTTCCTCGGACTGCACTTCCACATCGGAAGCCAGATCCTCGACATGGGGGATTTCGAGGCACTCTGCAACCGTATCAACGAACTTCAGAACCAGCTTGAAGCACATCACATCGTTGTGAAGAACATCAATGTGGGAGGCGGATTGGGCATTGACTATAATCATCCAAACCGACAGCCAATCCCTAATTTCAAGGATTATTTCGATACATACGCAAAGAAACTGAAGTTGCGCGATGGTCAGAAGCTTCACTTCGAGTTGGGTCGCGCTGTAGTGGGTCAGATGGGTTCTCTCATCACCAAGACACTCTACATCAAGCAGGGCACAGCCAAGCAGTTTGCCATTGTGGATGCAGGAATGACCGACCTTATCCGTCCTGCTCTCTATCAGGCTTACCATAAGATTGAAAACATCTCAAGCGATGAACCTGTAGAAACTTACGACGTAGTAGGTCCTATCTGCGAATCAAGCGATGTCTTCGGCAAGGCTGTCGACATCAACAAAGCCCATCGCGGCGACCTCATCGCCCTCCGCTCAGCCGGAGCCTATGGTGAGATTATGGCGAGCCAGTATAACTGTCGCCAGTTGCCAAAGGGGTATATTACAGAAGACTTTTAATATAGTTGAAAGTTAAAAGTTAAGAGTTTATAGGATTCTCCTTTCTCTAGCTTTCTATATTACGAGAAAAAGAAAATGATGATCATTAGTACAACTACTATAATAGCAGGCGCAGTGGTGGTTTTATTGGCGGTTCTCGGATCGCTGATAAATCCATTTCTGCGCTCGTTGCGCTTTCAAAAAACAGAAACGGCAGAGAATCAACCTCCTGTCAGTATACTCATTACCGCACACGATAATCTTGCTGAATTGGAGAGGAATCTCCCTATGTTCCTGCGTCAGCAGTACGCTGCCGACTATCAGGTAATCGTAGTCTGCCAGAGTACAGATGGCGAGACACAGGATTTTCTGAAGCGAACAGCAGCCGAGAACCCTCATCTGTATTATACTTACATTCCTGAGAGTTCACGCTACATGAGCCGCAAGAAATTGCAGATTACACTGGGTGTGAAGGCAGCCAAACATGAATGGATTATTCTGACGGAACCTAATTGCCGCCCAAGCAACGACAAGTGGCTGCAAACCATGGTCCGTCAATGTCAGGACCCCAACCATCTGGTATTGGGATATGTAGCCCTTGATGAGGAAACCAAGAGCGTACGCCGTTTCGACAGCATCCGCAAGGCTTACTATGTTTTGCGCCGTGCCCAGCAGACCTATGGTTATCGCAGCCACATGCCAAACGTAGCGTTCCGCAAGAGCGACTTCATGAAGGAACAGGGCTATCAGGGCAACCTGGAATATGTTCGCGGCGAATACGATTTTCTCGTCAACAAGTATGCCCATTGTGGCGATACAGCTACAGAACTGGATTGCGATGCATGGCTCATCCGCGAAGCACCATCGAACAAGGGCTGGCACAATGCCCACCTCTATCTGCAGGCTTCACGCAAGAGTCTGGAAAGAGCCGGTTCCATGCGAACCCTCATGTTCTTTGACCATCTCATGCCACATCTCAGCCTGATAGCAACACTGGCCGTTGCAGCCTACTCTATCCTCATGAAGAATTGGATTCTTACAGGATGCGCAGGTTTCAGTTTCCTCCTGCTGTTCATCGTGAGAATGCTGATAGCCAACAAGGCCATCAAACACTTTGATGACGGAATAGCGATGTTCAAACTGCCATTCTTCGAATATGGAATTATCTGGAGAAATCTGGCTACCAAATTGCGCTATTGGCGGGCTGACAAAAACGATTTCACTTCTCATAAACTCTAGACAGGGCAAAAAGGAAGTAACAGTCTATCAGAATAACAGTTAAAAATAACCGACAGAACGATGAAAGTATATTTGTTCATTTCCAACCATAAGAAGTTGCTGAAGATGTATCTTCCATACATCGAAGCCTTGAATAAACAGCTCGACATCACCAACAGTCTGGTTGATGCCGACATTGTGTTGGTTATAGGAGCATGGACATGGCAGGGAGCCCAGATAGCCAAGAAAGCAAAGCAGATGGACATTCCCTACATCGTTTGTCCACTAGGCGATATTTCTGAGAGAAACTGCAAGAACCCTTACTTGAAGCGTTCACTGCAACAGTCTATGTATCAGAAAGCCATGTACGCCAAAGCCAACCTCATAGTAGCTACTACCCCTATGGAGAAAAACTATCTGGAAAAGAAAGGTTGGAACAAGCGCATCGCCCTGATTCGCTATGCAGGCTACAGTCATCTTACCAACACTGAAGCCATGATGCAAAACTGGCAGGAGACGGATGAGGAGACGCTGGCAGTCTTCGAGCAGCAAAAGGCAGAAGCCATCGCTGCCCAAACCAAACAGGCAATCATCGCACAGATTATGCAGATAAAAAGCCGCATGCCGCATCAGAATATTCCGCAAAAATATCTTGACGATTTACACACTCTCCTCTATGCTGATGATTATGATGAGGATGCTATCAAGCAAGAACTGGCAGAGAAGAAACTCTCTTCCTATGCCGCCTCCGTTTTCCAGACCATGACAGATAAAACAGGACTCACAGAAGGCTTCATGCCGATTCCTGCCAAAAAGGGCAGAAAGAGTAAAGAGATTCTGAAATTTGTGAAATAAAAGAAATCTGAAGTTTGTGAAATAAGAAGAAATGAACTTAGATAGAATAGAACAGCAGGCTGGTCATCTGCCAGCTTACCAGATAGCCGACTCTGTCAATGAAGCATTGATGGAGTCGGCTAACCTTGTTATTACAGCTCCTCCTGGAGCCGGTAAATCTACCCTCCTCCCGCTCACCATTCTGCGGGGCATGAGTGATCAGGCATTGGAAGGCTTCATCCATGATCATCTTAAAAGTCAGGGTAAGATTCTGATGCTCGAACCGCGCCGCCTGGCTGCTCGCCAGATTGCCGAACGGATGGCGCAGATTCTGGGAGAGCCCGTGGGCAAAACCATCGGCTATCGGGTAAGATTCGAAAGCAAGGTTTCGGATGAAACACGCATCGAAGTCCTTACCGAGGGCATTCTCACCCGAATGCTGGTCAATGATGCTACACTCGAAGGCGTTTCGTGCCTCATCTTTGATGAGTTTCATGAGCGCAGCATCAATTCCGATCTGGCGTTAGCGCTGGCCCGGCAAACACAGGAAATCATCCGCCCCGACCTGAAGCTCATTATCATGTCAGCAACAATCGATGCTTCTATCATCTGTCAGGCACTTCAGGCTCCGCTTATCGAGAGTAAAGGCAGAATGTTTCCGATAGAAACCATTTATGCAGACCACGACATCGACAGATATCAGGTAGCGCAGGAAATGGCAGCCACAATCTGTCAGGCTTTCAGAAACCAGGAAGGTGACATTCTTGCCTTTCTGCCGGGACAGGGAGAAATCATGAAATGCGAAGAACAGCTTCGCTCTGTCCTGCCCTCAGCCACTCTTTACCCGCTATACGGTAACCTCTCGCCAGAAAAGCAGCGGCTCGCAATCGCTCCTTCCAAACCGGGTGAACGGAAAATCGTACTGGCCACTCCTATCGCCGAAACTTCTCTCACCATCGAAGGAGTAAGAATCGTTGTGGATTCCGGACTCTGCCGAAAACTGGTTTATGATGCCCGTACAGGCTTGAGCCATCTCGAAACCGTTCGTATCAGTCAGGACATGGCTACGCAACGAAGGGGGCGTGCGGGCAGAATCACATCAGGCGTATGTTACCGGCTTTGGACACAGACCTCGGAACATCTGATGCCAGAACAACGGCTGCCCGAAATACTGGATGCAGATCTCTCTTCGCTGGTTCTCGACATTGCAGCTTTCGGGGAAAACAAACCGGAACTGCTACCTTGGCTCACCCTTCCTCCCAAGGGCAACCTCGTATTGGCACAGCAACTTCTTATGTCGCTCAACGCCCTCACTCCTGATTATGATGCTCACGCTCTCAGTGGCAGCATCACCGCAGAAGGCAGCAGAATGGCTCAACTTCCTTGTCATCCGCGCATTGCCAAGATGATGATCAGCAGCGATTCTCCGGCGAGCCAAGCCCTGGCCTGCGACATTGCTGCTCTGCTGGAAGAGAAAGACCCGATGGGCGAAAATGAAGATTCAGACATGACGCTCCGCCTTTCTATCCTCCGTTCCGCACGCTGCAAGAAGAATCTGGGGCGTTGGAACCGTATCGCTCAGATTGCCCAGGAATACAGGAAGATGCTGCGTATCAGGGAAGACAACGAGCCAATTGATGCTGAGGAAGTGGGCCATCTCATCGCCCTAGCCTACCCTGAGCGCATCGCCCATGCCACCGACCATGCGGGCAACTTCAAGATGTCGAATGGCAATACGATTTTCATCGACCCGTGCGACAGCATGGCAGCAAACGAATGGCTTGCCATCGCATCACTCAACCTCGCTTCAACCTCATCATCCAATTCTGGGCAGGGACGGAAAGGAAGGGTATTTCTCTCAGCCCCCGTCAACTGGAAGAACTTGCCTGTGCAAACCTGCGAGAATATTTCCTGGGACAGCAAAGCGCTGGCGGTGAAGATGCAGCAGGAAACCCGTATAGGAGCACTCATCATAGACAGCAAGCCGATACAGAATGCCAACCGAGAGACAGTTTCAGACATTATCTGCGAAGCTGCCAGAAAAGACGGACTCAGCATGTTCGATTGGAACGAATCCGTTCATCGTCTGCAACAGCGCGTGGCGCAAGTAGCTGAATGGCATCCGGAACTGGAGATTCCCGACCTGTCAACAGAGCATCTCCTGACAACAGCCCGAGCGTGGCTCCCATTCTATCTCGAAGAAGGTGGTAAGATGAAGACTTCTGTTACAGAGCTGAAGAAACTCAACCTGTGCGAAATCTTATGGAACATTCTTCCTTATGATCTTCAGCAGGAGATAGACCGCCTTGCTCCCACCCACATCCGTGTGCCATCGGGCAGCAACATCCGCATCGATTATCGCTTGGGGGCCGAAGCCCCGGTTCTGAGTGTGCGGCTTCAGGAGTGTTTCGGAATGACATCAACTCCCACTGTCGATGCTGGCAGACAGCCCCTTCTGCTTGAGTTGTTATCTCCCGGTTTCAAGCCCGTTCAGCTTACTCTGGATCTCGCAAGTTTTTGGCAAGGCACTTACTTCGAAGTCCGCAAAGAACTGAAGCGCCGATACCCTAAGCATTTCTGGCCGGAGAATCCGTTAGAGAGCCAGGCCGTGAGAGGTGTCAAACGATGATTAGAGGAAGCAAACAAACGCTAAGAAGATTCGTAAGAGACGATGAAAGAAGCTTCAAGTAGTATTGTAAAAGGGCAAAAGCTGTTTTCTTGACCTTAGAAAAGAAAAAGAAGAAAAAAAGGTCGCTCCCCTAATTGGGTAGCGACCTTTATCTTTATATTTGAATTTTGATGTAATCTAAATTCAACGATGCATCATCTGCAAGGAAATTAATCCTTGAAGAAATCCTTAACAGCCTCGTTTGGTACCATCTTCTCATCGAAAACGTATGCACCAGTCTTAGGGCTCTTAACCATCTTGATAACCTTTGTATATGCGCGACCATCCATGTTACCTTCGTGGAGGGTAGCGACCGCTTTCTTTGCCATAGTCTATTTAAATTGATAAAATTATTAAACTTGTAAGCTAAGCTTACTTAATCTCCTTGTGAAGAGTCATCTTCTTAAGGATTGGGTTGTACTTCATCAACTCAAGACGCTCAGGAGTGTTCTTACGATTCTTTGTAGTCACGTAACGGCTTGTACCTGGCATACCACTGTTCTTGTGTTCAGTGCACTCGAGGATAACCTGTACTCTATTACCTTTTGCTTTCTTTGCCATGATATTTATTCTCCTATAACTTTAATGTCCTTCCAATCTACGTAGCCCTTCTTTACTGCCTGATTCAAAGCAGCATCGAGACCTACCTTATTAATAAGACGAAGACCAGCAGCACTGATCTTGAGGCTGATCCAGCAACCCTCTTCTACATAGTAGAATTTCTTGCTGAAGAGGTTAACATCAAAGCTTCTCTTTGTACGGTGCTTTGAGTGAGACACATTGCAACCTAACTGTGCCTTCTTACCTGTAATTTGACAAATCTTAGACATTTCTATCTTTAATTTTGTAATTCGTTAATTGATACCTATTCCAAACAGAGTGCAAAATTACAAAATAATTTGGTAATAACAAAATAATCCCTAAAAGAACGCTATCTTTTAAGGATTATTAATATTTGATAGCCTTAAATTAGCAATTTAAGCCTCTTTTTTAAGTTCTTCAGCATGTTCTTTCAAGAATTCGAGCATGCCTTTAAGCGCTGTATTTGTGGCAATTGCAAGGTTGATGTCGCGTCCGAAATCTTCGGTGAGTTTTACCACGCGAACATCGTTCTTATCGCCATAACCTACATAGATTGTGCCCACAGGAATGGCTGGAGTTCCACCCGTTGGACCAGCCACACCCGTTGCTGAAATGGCGAAGTCTACATTCAGGGTCTTGATTGTGCCAAGCACCATCTCCCTAGCCACTTCCTCGCAAACGGCAGTCTGCTCCTCCAGGACCTCATGGCTCACGCCCAAAAGATTCTCCTTTACCTCGTTGGTATAGCTTACTACACCACCCTTGAAGTAATTGCTGGCACCTGGCACAGAAATCAGCGCCTCGGCGATACGACCGCCTGTGCAGCTCTCTGCTGTGCCTACTGTCTTGTCACTATTGTAAAGCATCTCCTGGATGCCCTTGCTCAATATCTTTGTTTCAAATTCCATCTTGTTTTGTTAATTACTTAAATGTTACTTTACTATAGGCTGGCAAGTCGATGGTTGCAAACTCACCATCACGATACTTGAAGGTTCCCACGCAGCCTATCATCGCCGCATTATCGGTAGTATAGCTGAACTTAGGGATGTAGATAGTCCAGCCGAAGCGCTTGGCATGATCGTGGAAAGCGTTGCGCAAACCATTATTGGCACTCACACCTCCAGCTACAGCCACATGCTTGATGCCGGTCTGCTTGACAGCCATGCGGAGCTTTTTCATCAGAATATCAACGATGGTAAACTCTATGCTGGCAGCCAGATCGTACTTGTTCTTCTCAACAAAATCAGGATCAGCAGCCACCCATTTGCGCAGGCTGTAGAGGAAACTGGTCTTGAAACCGGAGAAACTGTAGTTCAATCCCGGAATATGAGGCTCAGAGAAACTGAATGCCTTCGGATTGCCCTGGCGTGCATACTTATCTACGACAGGACCACCAGGATAGCCCCACTCCAGAACCTTGGCGCACTTGTCAATAGCCTCGCCAGCCGCATCGTCGATGGTCTGTCCCAGCACTTCCATATCGTTGTAGGCATTCACCTTTACAATCTGCGAATTTCCACCGCTCACGAGAAGACAGATGAACGGGAATGGAGGTGCACTCTGGTCATCATCGCTTTCCTTGATGAAATGAGCCATCACATGACCCTGCAGATGGTTTACATCAATCATCGGAATATTGAGCGAACGGGCGAATCCCTTGGCAAAACTTACACCCACGAGAAGCGAGCCCATCAGACCCGGACCACGGGTGAAGGCTACGGCAGAAAGATCTTCCTTCTTGATGCCGGCACGCGCGATGGCCTGGTCAACGACAGGAACCACATTCTGCTGGTGGGCACGGGAAGCCAACTCCGGAACAACACCGCCATAAGCTTTGTGAACCTCCTGAGAGGCGGTTACATTGCTCAGCAGCACACCATTCTTGAGCACTGCAGCAGAGGTATCGTCGCAGCTGCTCTCTATACCTAATATATATATATCCTTCATTATATCAAAGTTTATAATTTATAATTTATAGTTTATAGCATAAAACACCTTATCCATGAGACTCAAGCAAGAATGCCCTATCAACTATAAACTATCAACTATTAATGAACACTAGTGTGTAAGAATCTCCACACCTGTCTCTGTCATCACAAGCGTGTGCTCCCACTGCGCAGATGGCTTCTCATCACCGGTGATTACTTCCCATCCGTACGGATCGTCCGCATCGAGGAATACCTGCCAGGTGCCCATGTTGATCATTGGCTCGATGGTGAACACCATGCCCGGAACGAGCAGCATGCCTGTGCCTCTATGACCATAGTGAAGAACCTCAGGCTCTTCATGGAACTGGCAACCTACGCCATGACCGCAAAGATCGCGAACCACACCATAACCATACTTCTTGCAATGCTTCTCGATAGCATGACCGATATCACCTACGAACGAGTATGGCTTGGCAACCTCCATACCGATTTCCAGGCATTCCTTGGCTACGCGAACCAGCTGCTCCTTTTCAGGAGTAGTCTTGCCGCCAACGATGAACATACGGCTGGCATCAGCGTAATAGCCATCTACGATGGTTGTCATATCCACATTGATGATATCGCCCTCTTCGAGCACATCCTCTTCCTTAGGAATACCATGGCAAACCACTTCGTTGATAGAGGTACAAACGCTCTTAGGATAGCCTTCGTAATTGAGACACGCAGGAATGGCATTATGATCCTTACAATACTGCATGCAGAGATCATCAATCTCCTGGGTGTTGATTCCCGGACGGATCATCTCGGCTACCGCATCAAGACAACCGGTGTTTACGACACCACTCTTGCGGATGCCTTCTATCTGTTCTGGAGTTTTAATCAAGTCGCGGGTAGGAACAAGTTTACCCTTGTTTTCCCAAAACATTACCTGCTTGTCGAGCTCTGTAAGAGGCTGACCTGGCAAGCAATGCCATCTTTTCTTCTTAATCATTGTATTATGTATTTAATATTTGCGACTGCAAAAGTACATTTTTTATTGCAGAGCACAAAATAAAATGGCAATTATTTGCATTTTAGTGCAAATAATCACCACAAATAATTACTTCAAATGCTCGTAAATCTTATCGCTCCAGTCTTCGCCATTCTGTGGGCAATAAGTAAACAGTCCCAGTTCAGAGGCAGCACAGCAGTTACGGGGACCATCATCAATAAACAGACACTCCTCTGGCATGATCTGCTCCTGAGAAAGGACATAACGGAAGAAATTCTCATCCGGCTTCATATACTTTACTTCATAAGAACGATACATCGCATCGAAATAATCGCCGATAGGATGACCGTCGGCAGAGAATGCCTCGCTGTCTACCCAGGCTGATACATAAGGGTTGGTATTGCTGAGCAAGATTACACGGTAGCCCTGCTTCTTAAGATTGCGGAGAGTAACCAGATTGCGTTCTGGAATTTCCTTCATGTAGCCCAGCCAGCAATGCTGCAGTTCCTCGAAGGTTACCTCGCGGCCAATCTTCTTGCACACTTCCCGACGGTATTCCTCCTCGGAAATCTTGCCCTCTTCCAGCTGGCCGTTTAAGCCAACCTGTTTATAAGGGTCCATCTTCTCCGCAAACTCCTTCATACCCAACTCAATGAAACGTTTGCCTGCCTCATTCTCGTCGAGGGTGATGATGACACCACCCATATCAAAAATCACAGTTTTAATCATATAATTATCCTAAAAACGTTGTATTCTTTATCTTGTCAGAACAGCTCGAGTTTGTTCTTTCTTGCCTCTGAGAGCGAGGCTATCTTAGCCTGCTCTTCGTGATAGTTCTGGCGAAGTTTCTCGTAGCGTTCCCTCAGTTCCGCCTCAAACTTAGGGCATTCAGCCTCGTTGAGGAAGCGGGCACATATTCCGGCATTGAGCGATGCGTCCTTCACCCAGATAACCGGTCCGTCATATTCAGGCGCAATCTTCAGAGCCACATGCAGTTCGCTCGTCGTTGCCCCACCTACCATGATAGGAATGCGCAAACCAGCTTTCTGCATTTCCCGGGCCACATGAACCATTTCATCAAGCGAAGGGGTGATAAGTCCGCTCAAACCGATTGCATCTACTTTTTCATCGATAGCTTTCTGTACAATCTGTTCGGCTGGAACCATCACACCTAAGTCGATGATTTCGTAATTGTTACATGACATAACCACGCAGACGATGTTCTTTCCGATATCATGAACATCGCCCTTCACAGTTGCCATCAGAATCTTGCCGGCAGTTGTTGCTCCACCCTGTTTTTCTGCCTCGATATGAGGCTGAAGGATAGAAACTGCCGATTTCATCGTGCGAGCCGTCTTGACAACCTGCGGCAAGAACATTTCGCCTTTTCCAAAAAGTTCGCCTACCAGGTTCATGCCGTCCATCAGAGGACCCTCAATTACGTTTACTGCATGAGGATATTTGGCAAGTGCTTCGTCAATATCCTGCTGCAGGAAATCGGTGATTCCCTTGCGCAGCGCATACTTCAGACGTTCTTCCACACTCTCCTTTCGCCATTCAGGAGCAGCCGGTTTCTTGGGAGCAACACCGCCTGCCTTAGCTGCAGCCTTGGCAGCATCAGCCTGAGCTTTTATCTCTGCCGCAAGCTCGATAAGTTCATCAGCTGCACCTTTTCTCCTATTCAGCACCACATCCTCGATGAGCTGAAGCTGTTCTTCAGGAATTTTATTGTAATCCATTCTGGCTTTGGCATTTACAATACCAAAATCCATACCTACCTGCTGGGCATGATGCAGGAAAACACAATGGATAGCCTCACGGATGTAAGTATTGCCACGGAATGAGAACGAGAGGTTACTGACACCTCCGCTGACATGTGCGCCAGGCAGATTCTGATGAATCCACTCCGTTGCACGGATGAACTCAACGGCATAATTATCATGCTCCTCCATACCGGTAGCTATGGCAAGTACGTTCGGGTCGAAGATGATATCGAGCGGATTCATGCCCAACTTGTCTACCAGAAGATGATAAGCACGTTCTGCTATCTCGATGCGGCGCTCGAAAGTGGTAGCCTGACCAACCTCATCAAAACACATCACAACAACGGCTGCACCATAGCGCAACACATCGCGGGCATGAGAAAGGAATACTTCCTCACCCTCCTTCAAACTGATGGAATTGACAATACACTTGCCCTGGCAGCACTTCAAGCCAGCCACGATGACGTCCCATTTGGAAGAGTCGATCATCACCGGAACCTTCGCAATGTCCGGTTCGGCAGCAATCATATTCAGGAAGTTAACCATCTCGGCTTTCGCATCAAGCAAACCATCGTCCATATTCACGTCAACGACAGCTGCTCCATCAGCCACTTGCTTTCTGGCAATACCGATGGCTTCTTCATATTTTTTTTCGTTAATCAAACGCAGGAACTTCCTGCTACCAGCCACGTTACAGCGTTCGCCCACGTTGACAAACCGGCTGGCGTCAACCGGCAAATGTACGGAATCATCGACCTGCAGAAGGTCTAATCCCGAGAGCCACATATACTTAGGTTTCTCCACCACTTGATGCGGCTTCTTACCCTCAGCGATACGGGCGTAATGTGCGATGAATTCAGGACTAGTACCGCAGCATCCGCCAATGATGTTCACGATGCCTTCATCGATGAATTCGGCTATTTGCGGAGCCATCGATTCGGCAGTCTCGTCATATTCGCCCATTTCGTTAGGCAAACCGGCATTAGGATGCGCACTAATATAATAAGGTGCAACCTGAGCCATGTGCTCGATGAAAGGTTTCATCTGAGGAGCACCAAAGGCACAGTTCATGCCGACAGAGAAGATAGGATAAGGAGAAAGCGAAGCAAGGAAAGCATCTACAGTCTGACCGCTGAGTGTTCTGCCCGCCAGATCACTCACCGTAAGACTGATCATGACAGGCAACTCTACTCCATGTTTCTTCATCATGGTGAGCGCTGCATCTATCATCGCCTTGCAGTTGAGTGTATCGAAGATGGTTTCGATGAGAATCACGTCAGCACCGCCTTCGATAAGTCCGTCCACCTGTTCGCATACATCGGTGAAAAGCTCATCGTAGGTAATCTCACGAGCGGCAGGATTGCTGACGTCCGGACTCATGGAGCAAGTCTTGTTGGTTGGTCCCACATCTCCTGCAACGAAGCGTGGCTTATCAGGCGTAGAAAACTTATCGCATTCGATACGTGCCAGTCGGGCACCCTCGAATGCCATTTCGCGGGCGCAGTTCTCCAGGTGATAATCAGCCTGCGAAATGCGCTGGCACGAAAAAGTATTCGCTGTAATAATATCGGCGCCAGCCTCCAGGTAGCGTCGGTAAATATCAGATATCACATCAGGACGAGTAATGTTGAGCATGTCGTTGTTGCCTTTCATCATACCCGGCAAATCGCGGAACCGCTCACCTCTGAAGTCTTCTTCTGTAAGATTATACTTCTGAATCTCAGTACCCATGGCACCATCGAGAATCAGAATTTTCTCCTTTACAATCTCTCTTAAATTCTTCATTGTCTAAAAGTGCTTGATTGCTCTATCCATCTCTCTTCTGTCTTCCTTTTCTTTCAGAGTCTGGCGCTTGTCATACTCCTTCTTTCCCTTACAGAGGGCAATATCCACCTTGGCTCTACCGTGATTATCGATAAAGATGAGGGTTGGAACAATGGTGAAACCAGGCTGCTTGCTGTCCTCTTCAAGACGGCGCAATTCGCGCTTGGTGAGAAGAAGCTTGCGGTCGCGGCGAGCCTCATGATTGCTGAAAGAGCCATAGAAATAAGGAGAGATGTTCATTCCCTTGACCCAAAGTTCGCCCTGATAGAAATCGCAATAACAATCTACCAGCGAAGCCTTTCCGCCACGGATTGACTTAATCTCTGTTCCCGTAAGCACAATGCCTGCGGTATAAGTATCAACGAAGAAGTACTCAAACGAAGCCTTCTTATTGCGTATCTGTATCGGACTCTTCTTACGGAGTTCCTGTTCTTGCTTGTTCATATATATAATAATGTATTATAAGTTTATAGCTTAAAGTTTATAATTTATAGGGCAAGCCTGCTATACGGCGAAGCCGCTATTAACTACCAACTATTAACTTTTGACAATTTCGCAGAAATTGTCAATATGATCATCGATGTAGAAGGCAACCTTGCTGGTCCACTCTTCTTCGTTCTCAACGAACTCATCGTCAAAATCATCAAACTCAGGAAATTTTTCGTAGAGCGCCATAAACTCCTCATCGGTCAGGTCGCGCTCAATTTCCTCATGGTTTGTTTTATACAGGAAATGACTCTTCTTGATGAGTTTGGCGAGTTCTGTCAATCCCCAGTTTTTAAACGCCTTGTCGGTAGGGTTCTTCCAGAGGAAAGCACCGTAACCGTTATGTATGAGCTGAACCATTCCGCCATCCATCATCTCCTCATGTAGGATATCCCAAGCCAGAAGAGTAATCTGGTCGCTGTTGAGCTGCGCCATGGTTTCGGCAGTCAGTTCACCACCAATCGCTTCGCGGATAGCGTCCACGAAAGCCTTTACAAATTCATCCATGCCTGCCTCGGCAGCATGCTGAAGCTTGGCATCGTTTATCTTTACTTCGATCATAATCTACAAAATTGCAATTTTCAGTTTGCAAAGATACATGAAATTGTGCATAAACCCAAGAAAAAATCTAAATATTAGGTTAAAGAGTTAAAAAGAATACCCATTTTTAGGTATTTTCCGGATTTTTTTTGTACTTTTGTGCTCGGAATTGAGGTGATGGCACCGATGTTTCAGCAAAACAATATGAATTAAGTACAGAACTTTATACTTATAATATTCATTAATATAAAATTTAGCGAATATGATCTATTCTAAAGAAGTAGACAACATGTGCGTTGTCGCTAAGGGTCCTAACCACGGACCAGCTCCAATTCCTGAAGAGGGAAAATGGATTCAGGCAAAAGAGATCAAAGACATCTCTGGTTATACTCACGGTGTGGGTTGGTGTGCTCCTCAGCAGGGTGCTTGCAAGCTCTCTTTGAACATCAAGGAAGGCGTTATTCAGGAGGCTCTTGTTGAGACTATCGGTTGTACTGGTATGACTCACTCAGCTGCTATGGCTTCTGAGATTCTCCCAGGCAAGACTATTCTTGAGGCTTTGAACACTGACCTCGTATGCGATGCTATCAATACAGCTATGCGCGAGCTCTTCCTCCAGATTGTTTACGGTCGTAGCCAGAGCGCTTTCTCTGAGGGCGGTCTCGTTATCGGTGCAGGTCTTGAGGACTTGGGTAAGGGTCTTCGTTCACAGACTGGTACTCTCTATGGTACTGTAGCTAAGGGTACACGTTACCTCGAGTTGACAGAGGGTTACATCACAAAGCAGTTCCTCGATAAGGACAGCCAGGTTTGTGGTTATGAGTATGTTCACCTCGGCAAGATGATGGAAGCTATCAAGAACGGTATGGACGCTAACGAGGCTGTCAAGAAGTTCACAGGTAGCTACGGTCGTACAACTGCTGAGCAGGGTGTTGTTAAAGCAATTGATCCACGTAAAGAATAATAAGGAGATACAGATATGATTAGAAAAGTAAGTTACGAAAGTCAGGAACGTCGCGAGAAGCAGGTTCTTGCTGCTCTTAATGCTAACGGTATTCAGAGCTTGGAAGAGGCTAATCAAATCTGCGAGGACGCAGGTGTTGACCCTTATCAGATGTGTGAAGATACTCAGCGTATCTGCTTCGAGAACGCTAAGTGGGCGTATGTAGCTGGTGCTGCTATCGCTATCAAGAAAGGTGCTAAGACTGCTGCTGACGCAGCTGAGGCTATCGGTATCGGTTTGCAGGCTTTCTGCATCCCTGGTTCTGTAGCTGACGACCGTAAGGTTGGTCTCGGTCACGGTAACTTGGCTGCTCGTTTGCTCCGTGAGGAGACTCAGTGCTTCGCTTTCTTGGCTGGTCACGAGTCTTTCGCTGCTGCTGAGGGTGCTATCAAGATTGCTGAGATGGCAAACAAGGTTCGCAAGAACCCATTGCGCGTTATCTTGAACGGTCTTGGTAAGGATGCTGCTCAGATCATCAGCCGCATCAACGGTTTCACATACGTACAGACAAAGTTCGACTACTATACAGGTGAGTTGAAGGTTGTTAACCGCATCGCTTACAGCGACGGTCCACGTGCTAAGGTTAACTGCTATGGCGCTGACGACGTTCGCGAGGGTGTTGCTATCAACTGGAGCGAGGATGTAGACGTATCAATCACTGGTAACTCTACAAACCCTACACGTTTCCAGCACCCAGTAGCTGGTACATACAAGAAGGAGCGTATTGCTGCTGGTAAGCCATACTTCTCAGTAGCTTCTGGTGGTGGTACAGGTCGTACTTTGCATCCAGATAACATGGCTGCAGGTCCTGCTTCTTACGGTATGACTGATACTATGGGTCGTATGCACTCAGACGCTCAGTTCGCAGGTTCTTCTTCAGTTCCTGCTCACGTAGAGATGATGGGCTTCCTCGGTATGGGTAACAACCCTATGGTAGGTGCTACTGTTGCTATCGCTGTAGCTATCGACCTCGCTATCAACAAGAAGTAATTTCTTAGAGATACAAAATATTTAAAAGCCTTGAGAATCAATTGATTCTCAAGGCTTTTTCTTATTTATCCTACTGGAACAAGAAAATATCTCCGAGAGATATTTTTTTATCGTTCGGAGATATTTTTATATCTTTCGGAGAAAATAATTTATCCTACAGAGTTTCTATTTTTATCTAACCAGTTTTCGAATTTTCCTAAAACTAAACGATGTGCTCATGAGTACAATGATAACGCCAATCAGCCAATAAAGCCAATCACGATAACTGATCATGAAAACCAGGAACAACACCAGGAGCAGAATCAGAAGCTGAAAGATACAGAATCTGAAACCAAGAGCAGATAAACGATAACCATAAACGGCTCTGCTGAAAACCAATACAGCTAAGGTCTCTATGGCATAAGCCACAGCAATACCCCCTCCTACTCCTCTCAATCCATCTAACTGATAACCAGCTATTTCGCAGATTATCAGCAAGATAACACAAAAACTTTCCTGAATGAGAAAAAGTCTGGAATCTCCCCTTGACAGCGGGAGATATTCTATCGGAAGATAAACCGCCTTGAACAACATGGCAACAGCAGCAAGCTGAGTCATCTGGAGCATCCCCATAAACTGGGCATTGTATAATATCGGAATAATGAGAGGCAGACCTAAAATGATAGCTGCAACGATAGGCCCCAGCAACAGGACATTCATTTCAAGCTGGCAGTTCACACAGAGATTGCGCTCTTTAACAGACTCCTCGTTTTTTCTAGAACCCGAAATGCCGGAGAGACGGGGATAAAAATCCTGATCCATGACCGAGAACACCATTCCCGCATAAACAAAGACAATCGTTATACCGGCATTGAAAAGTCCGACAACTTCCAGATCGCCTTGTTGGTTCAAAAAGGCACGAATCAGAAATTCGCAGCCGCTATTCATCAAACCCGAAAGTACAAATGCCCCGCCAAGTCGCAAAAGTGGGAAACCTGCAACTAGCGTCATTTTTCGCATATTTACGCCCCACCGTACAACTCGTCGGGAATATCGAAAATTCAGAGCCCATTGCATAAATGCCAAAATGAACAGAACGGGCAGAATACCTCTCTCACCAAATATCCAATAAACCGGAACCGAAACCAAAAGCAGAAGAATAGCCAGAAGACTTGCCTGCATCGCCAACGCACGCAACTGTCCGGTAGCTTTCAGAATGGCTGTTTCACCTCCAGCCAGAATCGTGAAGAAAATGGTTGGTGCCAGGAGAATGAAATGTAGCGTATGATTACCCCAGGAAAAAGTAAACCCATTGAGTAACGGACCCAAAAGAACACAGACGATGGCTCCGAAAAATGCAGCAAGCAGACTATAGGTGCGGACAAGAAGAACCGCCCCGGCGATATCAGCCTTTTCGGACTGCGATCCATCTGCAGCATGTTCCTTTTCAGAAATAAATTTAACACCACTTGTAGGAATGCCGAAATTACACGCAGAACTGAGAACAGAAATCGTAGAGCTGAAAAGAGACAGCAGTCCCATTCCAGAAGGTCCGAGGAAGAGCGCCGTAAATTTATTGCGCAAAACTCCTACAAGAATTCCCAATCCTTGCACACTGCCAAACAATCCTGTATATTTCAGAATATGCGAATAACTGTTTTCCTTTTTATCACCCATAATCAAAAGAAACAAAAAAAAGGTTGGATTTCCCGAAAGAGAAATTCAACCTTTATACTTTAAAATCTCAAAAGAAGATTCTGTCGAAGATTAAGCCTCAGCTGGAGCCTCCTCTGCAGGAGCTTCCTCAGCAGCCTTAGCCTCTGCCTCAGCAGCTGCTGCAGCAGCCTTCTTGTCAGCTACCTTCTTAGCGATTGCCTCGTTCATCTTCTTCTCAGCCTCGAGCTCCTTAGCAGCAGCTTCCTTCTTTGCCTTAGCATCGCCCTCGCGAACAGCAGAAATCTTAGCGTCCTTGCTATTCTTCCAAGCGTCGAAACGCTTCTGAGCCTCAGCATCGTCGAATGCGCCCTTCTTAACGCCACCCTTGAGGTGCTTCATCAAGTAAACGCCCTCGCCCTTGAGGATGTTGCGAACTGTGTCTGTTGGCTGTGCACCAGTCTCTACCCAGTAGAGTGCGCGCTCGAAATTCAAATCTACAGTAGCTGGATTGGTGTTAGGGTTGAAAGTACCAATCTTCTCAGTAAATTTACCATCACGTGGTGCTCTAACGTCAGCGATTACGATGCTGTAGAAAGCATAGCTCTTACGACCGCCGCGCTGCAATCTGATTTTTGTTGCCATTTTTAAATCTTAATTTTAATTTAATTTATAATGAGGTTTGAATTTTATGCTGCCATCTCGTGACAGCGGGTGCAAAATTACTACTTTTATTTGAATTGAGCAAACTTTTATCGATATTCAAATGCTTTTTTAGCATTTTTTATCTGATTCGGTCTGCTGCTCTCAAGAGTTTAATGTCATCCTTCACACCTTTCATTGCCATCCATTCGAATATGATTGCTACCAAAGGAAGGCAAGCGGCAAACTGAAACTTCATCGTTCCTTCTGCTTCAGGAACAGGAATCAAGCCCATGAACATCACGATATAATCTACATACCATAAACCTGCAAAAAGCATGGCAAGTGAACAGAGTGATTTCTGAAGCTTCAGATTCTTGTACAAAAAGATGTTTACCAATGCTATGATGGCTGAAACGGCGAGCAGAAGGAACAGAGGAACGCAAGTAGTTGAAATCTGCATTCCTGCCTCCCCTACCACTCCGAGGTTATAAACCATAGTGTCTCCTCCCATCGTCTTAGCTGCGATGCTGGCGATAGGAAGAAAAAGACAGATAGCAATGGCGATGACAGCAAAGAGCAGAAATAATGTCTGTTTACGCTGTATCATATAGCTCAGGAATATTAAATTTCGCTCTCGTGAACCATTGGTGCAGATGTCTTGGTAGGATCGCGCCAATAAATATTATTCTCAATAAACTCTTCTGTAGCGAGCAAAGTTGGCTTTGGCAACTTCTCGTAGTAGCGAGAGATTTCAATCTGTTCGCGGTTCTCAAAAACTTCCTCCAAAGAATCGTTATAAGAAGCAAACTCCTGAAGTTTCTTGCTCAACTCCTGCTTGATTTCGATAGAAATCTGATTAGCGCGCTTTGCAATGATAGCTACGCTCTCGTAGATGTTATGGGTATCATCGCAGAGATCCATAATGTTGCGAGTTACTGTGTTTACTGGTGCCTTTGATTTTTTGAAATCCATAATTATAGTACTATTATTATTATATTGTTTTTACCTTATTATATATATGCTTTTTTTAATTGGCATTATTGCCAAGCTGGTCGAGAGCTGACTCCGGATGCTCTTTCTCGTACTGCTTGCACTTCTCAATATACTTCTCGGCAAGTGCACGGTCCTTTGAATCAGGATATTCGTTGATAAAGCCATAACACTCATCCTCAGCATCCTGATAGCGCTCCAGCTGCTTTTTCTCGACACTCATCTTTGCCAGTTCGTATTTACCTTTCATGATGAGCGATGCAAACTCCTCGCGTCGGTTGCTGTAAGGATAATCCTTAAGCGCATTCTGTGCAGTTACGATACAAGCCTCATAATTGTTGCCTCCGCTGGTACAGTTGCCGAAATAGGTGCCCATATCAAAATAGAGCTTGGCACTCTTATACTCCTTCTCAACCAAGAGGTCCTGAAGAGCAAAAAGGCGGTTTGTAGCCTGCTGCTTGAGTCGGGCATCTGGATAAAGATCCAGAAACTCCTGGAAGGCTGCGATGGCTGTAATCGTGGTACTCTGGTCAAGACGAGGCTCTGGAGCATTCTGATACAGACTCTCTCCCACAAAGTACTTTGCATTTTCAGCAAACTTACCTTTAGGATAAGAAGAGTAATACTTCTTGAAATACTCTGCAGCAGTCTCATAATCCTTCATACCATACTCGGCCATAGCCAGCATGTACAAACATTCCTCACCCTCGGTAGAACCTTTCTTCATCGTTACCAGTTCCTGCAGAAGAGGAATGGCACGAGAATACTTGCCCTGGGCATAGCTCTGCTTGGCGTACTCATACTTATAAGTATAATCGCCTGATTTTAATACCTGGTTATATTCGTGGGCACAGCTCGACAAGAGCAATGCAACACACGATGCAATAAGAGTCAATTTTTTCATAATTCTCATTTTGAACTGCAAAGTTACTCATAATTTACTTATTATCAAAAGAAAAGATACATTTTTTCGTAAAAAATTAATCTTTATAACGATTAATGGCGTTTTTTTTGTAATTTTGCACCTTGAAACAGAACTTTTGAGAAGAAATCAGGAAGAAAATGGATTTTAAGATTACATCAAAATATAAGCCAACTGGCGACCAGCCGCAAGCCATCAGGCAACTCACAGAGGGGGTGCTTGAAGGAGACCCTGCACAGGTGTTGTTGGGTGTAACCGGCTCGGGTAAAACCTTTACGGTGGCAAACGTGATTGCCAACGTGGGGAAGCCTACGCTCATCTTGAGCCACAACAAGACTCTTGCCGCCCAACTGTATCAGGAGATGAAGGGTTTCTTCCCTGAGAACGCTGTAGAATATTATGTTTCATACTACGACTATTATCAGCCGGAAGCTTATCTGCCAACTACTGATACATATATAGAAAAAGACCTCGCCATCAATGATGAAATAGACAAGTTGCGACTCGGTGCTGTTTCTGCCCTTCTCTCGGGCAGAAAGGATGTCATCGTTGTCTCATCCGTATCGTGCATCTATGGTATGGGCGGACCTGTGGCGATGCAGGAGAACATCATCAAGATTCATCGCGGGCAGCGACTCGACAGAAATGAATTTCTGAGGAAACTCGTTGATGCACTTTACGTTAGAAATGACATAGAACTGCAACGTGGCAACTTTAGAGTGAAAGGCGAAACGGTTGACATCTTTATGGCTTACAGCGATCATGTTTTGCGCGTAACATGGTGGGACGATGAGATTGACAGTATCGAAGAAGTGGATTCGCTCACTTATCACCGCCTTGCCTCGTTCGAAGATTACGAGATTTATCCAGCCAACCTTTTCGTAACAACAAAAGAACAGCAGGAAAGTGCCATTCGCAGAATTCAGGACGACCTGGTTAAACAGGTAGAATTCTTCAAGAGTATTGGAGATGGAATCAAGGCACAGCGCATCAAGGAACGTGTAGAATATGATATGGAAATGATCAAGGAATTGGGCCACTGTTCGGGCATCGAGAACTATTCCCGCTATTTTGATGGCAGACACGAAGGCGAACGCCCGTATTGCCTGCTCGATTTCTTCCCTAAAGATTTCCTGCTTGTGGTTGACGAGAGCCATGTGAGCATCCCGCAGATTGGAGCCATGTATGGAGGCGACCGGGCACGAAAGAAAAACCTGGTAGAATATGGTTTCCGCTTGCCTGCAGCCTTCGATAACCGTCCGCTGAAATTCGAGGAATTTCACGATCTCATTCCGCAGGCCATCTATGTAAGCGCAACTCCGGCAGACTATGAATTGAGAGAAGCCGAAGGCGTGGTTGTGGAACAGTTGATTCGTCCAACAGGACTCCTGGACCCGGAAATCGAAGTCCGTCCAAGTGAGAATCAGATAGATGATCTTCTGGACGAAATATTAACAAGAACACACCGCAACGAGCGAGTTCTGATTACGACTCTTACAAAGCGCATGGCAGAAGAACTCACCGAGTTCCTGCTCAACCACAACGTAAAGGCTGCCTATATCCACAGTGATGTGGCAACCTTAGACCGAGTAAAGATCATGAACGATCTCCGTGCAGGAGTATACGATGTACTGGTGGGTGTCAACCTGTTACGAGAAGGACTCGACTTGCCGGAAGTTTCGCTCGTAGCTATTCTCGATGCAGACAAGGAAGGCTTCCTTCGCAGTCACCGTTCTCTGACCCAGACGGCAGGCCGTGCAGCCCGAAATGTGAACGGCAAGGTAATCATGTATGCAGACAACATCACAGACAGCATGCAGAAAACAATAGATGAAACTGCCCGCCGCCGAAGCATCCAGTTGAAATACAATGCAGACCATGGCATTACACCAAAACAGATTGTGAAAGCAATAACCTCAGCTCTGCCTACTAGCAAGGAAGAGGGAGCAAAGATTGTTCCGATGGGAGCCGAGGGTTCTAAGCCTCGCGTTTACGTGGAACCGGAAAGTGCAGCCTTCGTTGCCGACCCTATTGTTCGCAGTATGAGCAAGGAAGAATTGGAGAAGAGCATTGCCAATACTACGGCATTGATGAAGCAAGCAGCCAAAGACCTCGACTTCATGCAAGCTGCCCAATATCGCGATGAAATCATCCGATTGCAGAAGGAATTGGAAGAAAAGGGATAAATTCAAAAGAAATAACCATCAAAAAGAGGGTGTATCATAAATTAATGATCCACCTCTTTTTGATGGAATATTACTGTATATTATCCAGTCTTATAACACACCCTCTTTTTATTTACCCAGCAGTTATTCATCTGTCTGTCAGCTATCTGCTATTCAAACGACAGCTTTTTCAGACGGGAACGTAACTGCTCAGCCTCGCTCTTTCTGATAGAAAGTTTGATGCTGCAAGTATTATCGAAAGTCTGATCCAGGATACGCGGATTCATATCTTTGACTATCCTCATCACATCATTCATCATCGGATAAGTAAAATCATAGGTTACTATTTCCTCTATCTGTTGCGTAACCTCCTCACAATGAGCCAAAGCATCAATGGCAGCTTCACGATAAGCAACAATGAGTCCGCTGGTTCCCAATTTTACTCCTCCGAAATATCGGATGACGACAATTAAAATATCCGTCAATTCTGATTTCGTGATTTGGCCGAGGATTGGTTTTCCTGCCGTAGAAGAAGGTTCGCCATCATCATTGGCACGGAACTCTGTCCGTTCAGGACCTAGCATATATGCATAACAACAATGTCGGGCATCGTAATATTTCTTACGGTACCCGGCCACAATTTCCTTCACCTCGTCAACAGTTGTAACATGGTGAGCAAAGGCGAGAAACTTACTCCTTTTCTCGGTGTAATATCCCTCGCCTATCGTATCTGATATAGTCTTAAATTCGTCTATCATTAATCCAACTTGTGAATAATCAAACCGCTACGCAACTTAGGTTCAAACCAAGTTGCCTTAGGTGGCATAATCTTACCACTGTCAGCGATGTCCATAATCTGCTGCATAGTAACCGGATGCAAAGCAAGTGCCATCTTCATCTCGCCACTATCCACACGACGTTTCAACTCACCGAGACCGCGAAGACCGCCCACAAAATCGATGCGCTTATCAGAACGTAAATCCTTGATACCCAGAATTTCATCAAGAATCAGACGAGATGAAATATCCACATCGAGCACGCCGATTGGATCAGCATCGTCGTAGGTTCCCGGCTTGGCAAACAAACCATACCATTTACCATCCAGATAGAGGAGGAAAGAATGGAGAGCTGCTGGTTTCAGAATATCCAAGCCAAACTGGCTGATAGCATCATCAATAGCCATCTTTTCATAGCAAGGAATGCCCTCTTCATCACCAGATACATTCACATTGATTGCATCAATATCTATCACCTCGAAGTTCTTTGTCAAAGCATCGAGGAACTGATCAGAAGTCAGACCGTTCAAATCCTTCACAACTCGGTTATAATCAAGAATGGTAAGCTGACTTGCCTGAAAACAAACTGCCATAAAGTAGTTATATTCCTCCTTACCTGTATGATTAGGATTCTGCTTAGCTTTTTCTGCACCTACCAGAGCTGCTGCAGCAGAACGGTGATGGCCGTCAGCGATATAAAGGCTAGGCATCTTGGCAAATTCCGCTGTAATTGTGGCAATATCCTGATCATCGCTTACAACCCAGAACTGATGACGGAAACCATCAATTGGAGCTATGAAATCATATTCCGGTGTTGTTGCTGCATAACGCATCAGAAGTTCGTTAAGCACCTCATTATCAGGATAAGCGAAGAATACTGGTTCGATATTGGCATTGCATACACGAACATGTTTCATACGGTCTTCTTCCTTATCGCGGCGTGTCAGCTCATGTTTCTTGATGACACCCGTCATATAGTCGTTTACATACGCACCTACAACAAGACCATACTGAGTCTTGCCATTCATAGTCTGTGCATAGATATAATACTGTTCCTTATCATCCTGTTTTAACCAGCCATTCTCCTGGAACTTTCTGAAGTTCTCTGCAGCGCTTTCATAAACGCGAGGATCGTACTCAGAAGTACCTGGTTCGAAATTGATTTCAGGTTTAATAATATGATAAAGGCTCTTCTCGTTATCGCCTGCCTCGGCACGTGCTTCCTCAGAATTGAGAACATCGTAAGGACGAGACTCAACTTGCTCAACGAGATTTTTAGGAGGTCTTACTCCCTTAAAAGGTTTTACTATTGCCATAATATTTCGTTTAAATTGACTAGTTTAATAAAAACATGAAAAGCCCATCAAGAGTGCTTCTGTGAAAAAGCACCCTTCATGAGCTATATGTATGGGAAGAATAATTACTTATTTACCTGGAACTTAGTGCATCCATCCTTAAAGAACGCATTAATCTGCTTAGCTGCAGCAATACCGGCATTGATATTTGCTTCTGCAGTCTGTGCTCCCATCTTCTTAGGAGTTGAGAAGTATCGACCCTCGAACTTGGCAAAGTCTGCATCAGCATCAGGCTTGATATCAGTGATGAACTTCAAGTCCTCACGCTCAGCAAGAAGTTTCAGGAGCTCAGGCTCATTGATAACCTCCTTACGCGCTGTATTGATGAGGATGCCACCCTTAGGCAACTGGTTTACAGTCTTGTAATCAATGCTCTTGATAGTCTCTGGAGTAGCAGGGATATGAAGAGAAACGATGTCGCAAGTCTGGAACAACTCATCCTGTGACTTTACAGCATGAACACCGGCAGCCTCGATAACATCAGCTGGGCAGAATGCATCGTAAGCAGCTACTTCCATGCCAAATCCCTTGGCGATGCGAGCCACATTTCGACCAACATTACCGAAAGCAAGAATACCCAGTTTCTTACCCTTCAACTCACTGCCAGCCTTGCCGTTGTAGAAATTACGTACAGTAAAGACCAACAAGCCGAATACCAATTCAGCTACTGCATTAGAGTTCTGACCAGGAGTATTCTCAGCCACTACATTAAGAGCAGTAGCAGCAGCAAGGTCGATGTTATCATAACCTGCACCGGCACGAACGATAATCTTCAGGTTCTTTGCTGCATCGAGCACCTCGGCATCAGCCTTGTCAGAGCGGATAATCATCGCGTCCACATCCTTCACTGCATCGAGAAGCTGAGCCTTCTCTGTATATTTTTCGAGCAGCACCAATTCGTTGCCTGCTCCCTCTATTTCTTTCTTAATGCCTTCCACAGCAGCCGCTGCGAATGGCTTTTCTGTTGCAACTAATACTTTCATACAAATTCAAAAATTAATGTTGTGCTTCAAAATCCTGCATGGCCTTGACGAGTGCCTGAACACCCTCCATAGTCTGTGCATTGTAGCAGCTGGCACGGAAACCACCCACTGAGCGGTGACCCTTGATACCTACCATGCCACGCTCTGTAGCGAAGTCGAGGAATGGCTTCTCCAACTCCTTGTACTCATCGTTCATCACGAAGCAGATGTTCATCAAAGAACGGGATGCTTCTTCAACAGTACCCTTGAAGAGTTTGTTGCGGTCGATTTCAGCATAAAGAACTTCAGCACGTTCGTGAGCTCGCTTGTCAGCAGCCTCAACACCACCATTAGCCTTCAACCAGCGGAGATTCTCCATCAAGGTATAGATAGGAACAACAGGAGGAGTATTGAACATACTGCCCTTCTCAACGTGAGTACGATAATCGAGCATTGTAGGAAGCTCGCGAGGAGCCTTGCCGAGCATATCATCCTTTACGATGATAACGGTAACACCTGCCATAGAAAGATTCTTCTGAGCACCTGCATAGATGGCAGTATACTTAGAAACATCTACTGGACGGCTCATGATATCTGAAGACATATCAGAAATCAATGGTACGTTTACGTCTGGATCTACACGGAGTTCGGTACCATATATTGTATTGTTGCTTGTCAAATGCAAGTAATCACAATCGGCTGGTACAGTGTTAGGAACCTGTGGATAGAAAGTGAAATTGGCGTCGGACGATGATGCGATCTCCACGACCTCACCAAAATGCTTTGCCTCTTTCATTGCCTTCTTAGCCCAAGTGCCAGAATTAATGTAGGCAGCCTTCTTGATGAGGAAGTTTGCTGGAATCTGCATAAACTGCAATGACGCACCACCACCAAGGAAGATTACGGAATAACCCTCAGGAATGTCAAGAAGCTCCTTGAATAAGGAGACTGCCTCATCAACTACTGGCTGGAAATCCTTAGCACGGTGGCTGATTTCCATCAATGAAAGACCTGAACCATTAAAATCCAAAATCTGCTTTGCTGTGTTCTCAATCACTTCGCGTGGAAGCATTGATGGACCTGCGTTAAAATTGTACTTCTTCATCTTTGTATAATTATTTAAGTTTTATACGATATAATCCTGTTAGCAGGAAAAATTAGTGCACAATACATCCATATAGGATACATAGTAAACCTTTGGATTGTATTTACGACTGCGAAATTACACTTTTTATTTGAAACTACCAAACTTTTCTGCACATTTTTAGCGTTTTGAGCAGATTTCTTTCATTTTGTTAGTCATTTTAGTATAATAACTGCATATTTATGTCTATTTTTACATTTATTATACATTAGCAAGCAACAGAGAAAAGATAATAGCAGTTTGTCAACTACCTTACCCCTTCCACTATCGTTTTGACGCCTTTTATCTTTTCGCCCTTTACATTATTCAGTACGCTGCGCAACTTCGTTCGGGAAATGGCAGCATAAGCATAACGGTCATTAACATCAATCTTTCCGATTTCAGCCGACTGCAGCCCACCCTTCTTGCAAAGGAAGCCTAAAATGTCACCCTTGCTGATTTTATCCTTCTTGCCTTTACCTATATATATAGTAGCCATCTTAGGTTTGGCTGGCGCAGGAAGCTGATCAGCAGCAGGCATCTCGTAATCCTCAATTTCAGCATCCACATATTCCGGAATATGCTCTTCAGGACCTAACAGGAAGAAAGCCTTTCCCTGGGCTTCCCATCTTGCCGTACGTCCTACACGATGAATATAACCATCTTCGCTCTCCGGCATGTGATAATGGATGATATTATCTATATCTGGAATATCAAGTCCGCGCGAAGCCAGATCCGTACTCACCAGGATATTGGCACTTCCGTTGCTAAAACGATAGAGAGAAGCCTCACGTTCCTTCTGTTCCAATCCACCATGGAAAAAAGAGGTTGAAAATCCCTGCTCCACCAGATATTTATTGGTGCGCTCCACACTGTCGCGATAATTGAGGAATACAATGGTACTCTGATCGCCTAAACTGCGTAGCAAAAGTGACAGACTCTCTAATTTATCTTTTACCGGACTAACCACCTTATATATATGTACACGGTCAGGAACCTGATCTTCATCCACACGGTAATCTATCTTTTCTACCCTACCCATGTGTACGAAATGAGGAATCTCCTCTGCCTCGGTAGCAGAAAGCAGGAAATGTCGACGCAAGCCAGGCAAAGACTTGATCAGTCGGCTCATTTCGTCCTGGAAACCCATCTCCAGACACTTGTCAAACTCATCAATAATCAGGTATTTGATGTGATATGGAGAAAGATTTCCCTTATCCAGATGATCATTGAGGCGACCTGGAGTTCCAAATACAATCTGAGGACGAACCTGTTTCATCACGCGATGCTCATCCATCGTAGCACGACCACCATAGCAAGCCATCGCACGCAAACCGCTGCCCATATTCTTCAATACGTTAGCCGACTGCAAAGCGAGTTCCCGACCAGGAGTTACCACCACCGCCTGTGCCTCGTCATCAGTAGCATCTATAAGTTGGGTAAGAGGCAAAAGATAAGCCAGTGTCTTGCCACTACCTGTTGGCGAAAGTATCACCACATCCTTGTTCCCGTGCAAGATTGCCTGCATGGAATCCTGCTGCATATCATTGAGCTCAATGCCCAGTTTATCTAAAATTCTGTCTATCATAAATTTCTAATAATCAATTTCAATAGAGAAGTTTTCTTTTCAAGAGAAGTTTTCATAAATTCCTCATCATGAGGCATTATTTCTTTTTCTGATTGAGCAGTTTGTCTATCTCATCAAACTCCTTACCCATGTTCAGGTTCAGATAGATGGTATATAGCGGCAAAGCCCACTGCTCCTGCATATCAGGCGCCATCGTTCTGTACTTCTGCAGATAAGGCATCGCACTCTTGTAAAGTCCGTCTATCTCCTGATGAGTTTTGCGAGATTGCTGCGAATTCTTATCCATTTCAACAGCCTGATTGAAATAAGCCAAACCTATATTATAATAAGCACCAGCCAAAGAATCGTTCACGGCAAGTGCCTTTTTGCTCACTTCGATGCATTGCTTGAAATCACCCATATTCAGGAGAACGGTTCCCTTGGTAAAGAGATAGATATCATTGTCGGGAGCTATCGCCAGCGCCTTATCTGCTACGGCGAGTGCAGAATCGAGTTGGTTTTCCTGCGAATAATACTCTACCAGACGCGGGAAGAAGAACGGGAATTTCGGATCCCGTTCAAAACCTTCCTTCAAGGTAGAGAGATAGCGCGGTGTATCCTTCTCCAGTTTGTAAGTCTCAGCCAGATACTGTAACATATAGTTATAATGAGCCGTATCTTTCAGCGCCTCATAAGAATGATGAAGCGTAGCTTTGGTATCTTTCATCTTATATCCGGCATATACAGCCCAATAAGCTGCCGAAGAAAGATATTTGTCTTTCTGGGCATACTTATAAGATTGGAACATCGGTGCAGTACTGCACTCTATGTACTGGTCAAAGAACTGATAAGCCTCCTTGTATTTCTGTTTCCTGATAAACCAGGTTCCTCCGTTATAGAGATTCGGACGTATCCTGTTCAAATATTCAGAATGAGACTTGCGGAAATCAAACTCACATTTTCCTTTTTTGTTAGGAATCATCTCAACGGAATCAAGTCCTTGGGCTATAACGAAGAGCTGTCGGGTTGCATTGAAGAGCTGGGCTGTATCATACGCCTGTTTGAGGTAGAGTTTCTCATTACCCTGTTCATACTGCTTCTTCACAGCATCAAAGAGAATATTCCAAATTTTCTTGTTATTCCGGTTGGCAGAATCCGTCAGGAGTTTGCGCATACTGGATTCGGCCTTCACCAAATCCTTGCCAGCCTTTACCAGATCTTTGGCTGCAGAAATCTCCTTCTTCTGTGCCTGCAACCCTAATGGCGCCAACAGAAGAAAAGCTATCTGTAAAACCCATAAGTTTCTGTATATCTGTATTTTCATATTAATCTCCTAAATTAAAACTTTCATTTGTTTCCATACTCATAATAATACCAGTAGGTATTTCCATAAGTATCCCGAAGAGCATTCTGCTTTTCTGTCTCATTAGCATATTTGTGATCCATCTGCTGGAAATCCTCAAAGTCTGTATCCATCACATTATCGTGATAAACGATACTTGGATTACTGCGGCGATGCGTATAAAGAACCAACGCTTCCTTATAATGAACAGGCAGTTTGCCCGAAGTTACTTTGTAATGTTTCTGCACCTCTGCTACGAACTTGTCTAGTTGCTTGTCCAGCAAGAGTGCACAAAGCTGATAGTCAACAGGCAGACGATACTTGAGATGATGTTTAACCATCCATGCCGAAGGTTTCTGCATCCATTTTGGCGCCTTCCACATCATAGCCTTCACGGTTACGCTATCCGGCATCATCGCCTTACTTCCACCTACCAGCGGATAAGTAAAGAGACGGCTGCCCAGCTCGCCTGTTTCGTTGAGACAGGCTATACGGAGCATTGTCAGCGAAGAATCTGTTTTCAGAGATTTTTCACCTACTTCCAAAGCTTTTTCATACTGTTTTTCTTTCATCAGATGTTCCATGCGCATACGTTCATGAAACAGCCGATCATTGCTAGCAACAAAGTTGACAAGCAATATCATCACCAGCATCTGGAGCAGATTCACCCACATATAGCGGGAGAACCAGCCGTTGCTGTGAGGCTCTGTTTCTATCGGCTCCAACTGGCGGGCTATCCATATCAATCCGCCCCATAGAATCAGACAGAGTGGCAAGATAATCCACCACGCCCCCAGCGAATGATAACGGTCGATATCAACGGGGATATCGGTAATCATCGTCAGGATGAGGAACGAAGGGAAATAAGTAAGCCCGTGGAAACGGCGTTTCACACGGGTTACTGCGTACACTCCCACTTGCAGCAGATAGAGTACGAGCGTGATAAGCAGTGGAGCCAGCGTGTAACTGTAGTTGGTCAAACCGCCTGAGAAAACATGCTGAGCCACTGCCAGTACGTCTGCCTGGTAAAATGCCAGGTAGACGTAGGTAAATGTGATAAAGATGATAGCACAGGCGATTTGCATCTTCGCAGTACTACTCCTTTTATTTTTCATAAATCAATCTATTAATTTTTCTTCAGCACCAAAGCTGTACGAGCTGGCAGATAAAGTTTCAGCCACTCCTTACGGTCTTTCACATAAAGTGGATCGTAATTAGTCAGATGCGTCATCGTGTCATCATTCAAGCCATTACCGCCGAAATCCTTGCTGTCAGAATCAAGCACTACGCTGTAGGAACCGGTTGGAACCAGGAAGCCATAGTCGGTGAAAGAGCGGGTTGGCGAGAAGTTAAACACGAAGAGCAGATCGCCACGCATAAAGGCGAGAACCTGATCGCCATCATTATGCCAGATTTCTACAACTGGTGTCTTGTTAAAATTCTTTTCGCTTGTAATCGTCTTGAGCATTTCTCGGTCGAAATCTCCAAGATAGTGGTAGCAGAGTTCATGATTATCTACCAGATTCCACTGTCTTCGGGCGTATTTATGGCTCCAGCCATTACCCTCGCGAGGGAAATCAATCCACTCTGGGTGACCGAACTCATTACCCATGAAGTTGAGATAACCGCCATTGATTGTAGAGGCGGTAACCAGACGGATCATCTTATGCAGAGCAATACCACGATGAGCCATTTCGTTTTCATCGCCCTTCTTGAAATGCCAGTACATATCGGCATCAATCAGACGGAAGATGATGGTTTTATCGCCCACCAATGCCTGGTCATGACTCTCACAATAAGAGATGGTTTTCTCATCCGAACGGCGGTTCTTTACCTCCCAGAAGATGCTGGATGGTTTCCAGTCTTCATCCTTCAGTTCCTTGATGGTCTTGATCCAATAATCTGGAATATTCATCGCCATGCGATAGTCAAAACCATAACCGCCATCCTCAAACTTGGCAGCCAGGCCCGGCATTCCGCTCACCTCTTCGGCAATCGTAATGGCATGCTTGTTAACCTCGTGAATCAGACAGTTGGCAAGGGTAAGATAGCAGATGGCATTATCATCCTCGTGACCATTGAAATAATCGCCGTAGTTGCAGAATGCCTCACCCAGACCATGACTGTAATAGAGCATGGATGTTACACCATCAAAACGGAATCCGTCGAAATGGAACTCATTGAGCCAATACTTGCAGTTGCTCAACAGGAAGTGGATGACTTCATCCTTTCCATAGTCGAAGCAGAGACTGTCCCAAGCCGGATGCTCATGACGGTCGCCAGGATAGAAATACTGGTTAGGATCGCCAGCGAGATTACCTAGTCCTTCCACCTCATTCTTTACGGCATGAGAGTGAACGATGTCCATGATGACGGCAATACCATTCTGGTGAGCTGTATCAATGAGATTCTTCAACTCTTCAGGAGTTCCGAAGCGGCTACTTGCAGCAAAGAAACTGCTTACATGATAGCCGAAGGAGCCATAATACGGATGCTCCTGGATAGCCATAATCTGAATGCAGTTGTAACCATCCTTGATGATACGTGGCAACACATTCTCCTTAAATTCTGTGTAAGTGCCAACCTTCTCAGCATCCTGTGCCATACCGATATGGCATTCATAGATGAGCAGAGGTGCCACATTTGGTCTGAAGGTTTTCTTCTTCCATTTATATGGTTCCGGATTCCAAACCTGAGCAGAGAAAATCTTGGTCTGGTCGTCCTGTACTACGCGCTGTGCCCATGCAGGAATACGCTCGCCTTCACCACCTTCCCAATGAACTTTCATCTTGAAGAGATCGCCATGTTTCATCGCTTTCTCCGGAAGTTTGAGTTCCCAGTTGCCGGTATTCTTTACTCTTTTAGCACGATACTTTTCGGTTTCCTGCCAGTTGTTGAAGTCACCTATCAGATAGATGTCTGTAGCATTAGGTGCCCACTCACGGAACACCCATCCACGGGCAGTCTTATGCAGTCCGAAATACTCGTATCCATTGGCAAAATCGCTCAATGTCTGTTTGCCGTTATTAGTCAGCTGACCGAGTTTCCAGAGTGCATGGTCGTGTCGGCCCTTGATGGCATCCTCATAGTCTGCCAGATATGGGTCGTTCTTCACGAGTCCGATATGCTTTACCACAGCCTTCGCTGCCTTTTTTGCAACTGGTTTCTTTGCAGTTGCCTTTTTAGTTGCAGCCTTCTGGGCTGTAGTTTTCTTTTCTGTTGCCATATATCATGATTTTAGATGGTTACTCTATATTATTCTTCTTTAATTTTATCTTGAAGATTTCTTCTTTAATTCTTAATCTTGAAGATAGCCTTGTGGATATCACCACTACCGATGCATGGCTGATGACCATCTTGTGGCCAGAAGATAGCAAACTGACCTGGCTTGCAGGTAACGAGCGTCTGCGCTTTCACACCAGGATACTTGGTTACATCCTTAGCCTCGTTATATTCCACTTCAGGAAGATCAGCAAGAGGAGTATAGCCATAAGTCTCCTCGTTGTCAAGAGGAATCTGAATATCAATCATCTTGCGATGTGTTTCAAAAACAGCATCTTCCTCGCTTTTTCCGTGAGCTGTCGTTATGTTAACAAAGAGGTTACCCTCCTTGATAAAATGCTTACCGTCCTCCAATTTAGAGAGGTCATTATCTTTGATAAACTTCACTACATCAGCGAAGAGCGGATTGAGAGAAACATATTTCTCCAGATTGTCTAAAGTATCTACTACCATAATTATAGTTAAGCTTTGAGATTTGAACATTTACTTTTAACTTTGAGACTTGAAAACAGAACATTGAACATTCAATATTCAACATTATAATATGTTCTTTTTCTCATTATTTAAAATATAAAGGTTCTCTATCTCGTTATTTATAATTTCTTTGTATTTTTCTAATTTTCTGAAGAGATTAGTCTTCAAATCGTTTGCCGTTTTCGTAGGCTCCCTTGGCTGTAACCTGTCCGTTGCGGTCTTTTTCTACAAATCTTCCGTCACGCACATCGTTACGGTAGGTTCCTTCGAAACGCTTACCGTTTTTATCTTCTTCTATGCAAGGTCCCTGGCGCTTACCTTTGTGATAGGCACCCTTGAATCTTCTGCCATCAGCATAATGAATCACGACATTACCATCTACCAGACCGTTTTTGAACTCACCTTCAAACACGTCACCGTTCTTCTTGGTCAGTTTGCCCCTGCCGTTCTGCAGATCATCCATCCAGTCGCCTACATAGATATCGCCATTCTTCCAGATGAAGGTACCCTGACCGGTACGCAGACCATCCTTAAACTGTCCGTTATACTTGTCGCCCTTTGCAGAGCGGAAGATGCCTATACCCGTGCGTTCTCCCTGCACATAATCGCCTTCATAAATGTCGCCATTATGAAATTTATAGATACCCTTTCCGTCCTGGATATCATCCTTCCAGTCGCCGATATACACATCGCCATCAGCATATTTGAAAGTACCTTTTCCTGAGCGCTGGTTGTCTAGCCACTGACCGTCATAAGTAGTTCCGTCTCCCCAGTTGAAGAAGCCGTTTCCATTCTTCATATCGTTCATCCACTGGCCTTTATACTGTGCGCCATTGGCATAAGTATAAACGCCGCGTCCCTGACGCTTGTCCTTATACCAGTCGCCGTCATATTTATCACCATTATAATAGAACATGACGCCATGACCATGCTGGTAATCGCGGAACCAGAGGCCTACATATTTGTTGTTGTTCTGGAAATAGTAGGTGCCTTTACCATGCTGCTGGTCCTGCATCCACTGTCCCTCATACTTTTCGCCATCACTGAAGGTATAAACGCCATAGCCTTCGCGCTTACCTTTCATATAAGAGCCTTCGTAGGTATCCCCATTCTTATAGATGGTAGTACCTTTTCCCTGCGGCTTTCCGCTCACCATTTCGCCTTTAAACTGACCTCCGTCACGGGTGATGCAAGAGCCTAGCGAAATCTTCTGGGCTGAGGCATCAACCGATGCCATAGCCAAAGTCAAGGCAAGGAAAAAGCACTTGCTCCGACAGGACAATTTGGTATGTTGTTTCTTATTGTATTTCATATTCTACAGTTATAGTCTGACTTATCAATCTCCAAAATTACGGTTTTTTCCTCAAATAGCCAAATAGATTAAACAAATTTAAGGTAAAATCATGAAAATAGATTTTTATCTGAAAAAATCTGCAGCTTGAAACAATAAACAAACACATTTTTCGTTTTTACGAAAATCGAGAATAAAATCACTAAAACAGTAAAATTATGATTTTAAATTGCGCCATCATAGATGAAGATCCGGAAGCTTTGCAACTCCTGGAACAGTATATAGAAAAAACTCCGACCCTGCATTTGATCGGAGCCTACAAAAGTGCGATAGATGCTGTAGACGGCATCCATCACAACCATCTCGACATACTTTTTCTCGCCATCCACATGCAGCAGATCAGCGGTTTGGAATTTGCAAAGGTTGTACCCAAGAACGTGAAGATTGTCTTCACCACCGCATTCAAGGAGTATGCCATCGAAGCCTACAAAGTGAATGCATTCGACTATCTGCTCAAGCCCATCACCTACGATGACTTTATGGGATCATGCCAGAAAGTCTTCGAACGCTACATGCAGGACGATAACTACAACCCTATCAAGCGCGACGGTTTTCTGGTGGTAAAACGAGATTACAAATGCGTAAGAATCCCGATTGATGATATTCTGTTTGTTGACTGCGACAAAGACTACATCCGTTTCCATCTTGAGGGCAGGCCTAACATCAGAACCCTGGGCAACCTCAAACAGTTGGAAGAAAGGCTGCCAAGAGAAAAATTCAAGCGTGTACACCGTTCGTTCCTTGCCAACATGACAAAGTTTGATACGGTAGACCAGCAGCACATTACCTATGGCGACCAGAGCATTCCGATATCAGAAACCTACTTTGAATTTATCAAGAAATATCTGGAAGACCATTCTCTATGATGGTCTTCCAAATCATTTTATCCTACCTTTCTTATAATATCTGCAAGGGTGATGATACCAGGATAGAAGCTCCATGTGCCAGCAGAAAATCGTGATCTCTGAATCCCCACAGCACTGAGATACAAGGCATTCCGCTGTTCTTTGCCGTCATCACATCCACGTCGCTGTCGCCGATATATACCGCCCTTTCTCTATCCGCATGCAGCTGCCGCAAGGCTTCGTTTACGGTATCTGGAGCCGGTTTTTTCTTGATATTCTCCCGCTCTCCTATCGCCACATCTACCAGGTCGCCGAAGAAATGGCGGCATATTTCCCGGGTAGCTGCATAAAACTTGTTGCTTACCACCGCAATGTTCTTTCCCCTATTCTTCAGTTCCTCCAGCATCTCCATCACGTCCGGATAAGGTTTCGTATTATCCATATTGTGCACCATATAATGCTTGCGGAAATCCTGTAGGGTTTTCTCAAACATCTCGTTCTCCAATCCTCCCGGCACGGCACGTTCCATCAGTTTCTTCACCCCGTTTCCTACAAACATGCGTACTTCCTCCAGCGTACGTTCAGGCATCCCGTTCAGCTTCAGCGCATAATTGCAGCTTGCAGCCAGGTCGTGGAGAGAAGAAATCAGGGTTCCGTCAAGATCGAATATATAGGTATCGAAATTGAACTGGGCATGAACCGGAACCCTCTTGATGCGGAACTCACCGCCGTGTAGCACATAAACATCCTGATGGTATACACGGATTTCACCCTGAGGAGTTCCCTGTCCGCCAGCCTGTTCATTACCCGAAATGCCAAAGATTCTGTTATCCCCAAATTCCCATCTCTTCAGTTTCTGGGTCTGTGCATCAATCACCACATATTTATATTCTATCGGCTCATCGATAGCCTGCACATTCACAGATATTTCCCAGTCCTTGCCATGATAGTTCTGCATCTTCAGGAAATGAACCGGATTCCATTTGCCCAGCGTAGGATGATTTCCCAACAGAGCTACAGCCTCACCCTCATAGAGTTTCGGGGCATGAATCTTGAAGATGATAGTACGGTCGAAGAGAGGCAGACGCGCTGGCTTGACATCAGTAAACTTCACCTGCTGCAATACGAAGGCATTTTTTTCCACGTAAGGATTATCCTCCTCCAGCCAATAGTCTTGAAAATAGAAATTCTTACTCTCATCAAAAACATATTGGCGGGCAGAAGCGAGCGATTCCCTACGCAGCACCTTTCCCCCAGCATCTTTCACGCAGTAGCAGTAAGCCACAGCTACGAAAGGGTGATGGCGGTTCTGCCTTGACGCCATTTCCACCTCCCAGTGATAACCGTCCCGGGTGGTCATCGGCAAGTCCATCGTATCTTGATATCCATCAGCGGCGGCAAAAGTTAATTCTACATGCAGGGCATGACCCCACTTGGCAGCATACGCTATCGAAAACTTCATTTTCATAATACTTTTATAATAATGTGCCCGAAAGCACCGATACACATGTTGATTCTCAATGTCAAGTGCAAAGGTAACAAAAAAGCAGACACAACGGATAAAGAAAGATGACAATTAACCTATTTTAAATTCCTATACTTTGCTATTTCCTATTTTTACTGTACTTTTGCACCCGAAAAATAACAAACAAGAAGAATATGAAAAAGAAAAAATCATTTTCTAAGCTCTATCTGTATGGCGCTATAGGCTGCATCGCAGTCATCGCCATCGTGGGCTACATCTATTGTTTCTCTTCCTTCTCGAAGAGCAGCAACACCGAGTATGTTTACATCGACAACGATGATAACATCGACTCTGTATACAACAAGCTCCGCCCATTTGCCAAGAGCATTCCGTTCCAGGCATTCAAGACCCTGACCCTCCATTCCGGCTATGCCGATCATATCCGCACCGGCAGATACGCCATTGCTCCGGGCGATGGTGCCCTCAAGACATGGCGCCACATGAAGAACGGTTTGCAGGAACCGGTTAGCCTTACCATCCCTTCGGTCCGCACGCTCGACAAACTCTCTGATGAGATTGGCAAGAAGATGATGTTTGGCAGCAACGACCTCTACCATGCCCTGCGCGACGAGAGCATCTGTCAGAAATACGGTTACGATACTGCCACCATCGCCTGCATGTTCGTACCTAACACCTACGATCTCTACTGGAACATCTCGGTAGATAAATTTCTGGAGCGCATGAAGAAAGAAAGCGACAAGTTTTGGAACTTTGAGCGCACCGAAAAGGCAAAGGCTATGAAGCTGACACCGATTGAGATCATCACCCTTGCCAGCATCGTGGACGAAGAAACAGCCAATAACGGCGAAAAACCGATGATAGCCGGCATGTATTATAACCGTCTGATGCTTCGCAATGCCGAATATCCAGAGGGAATGCCATTGCAGGCCGATCCTACCATTAAATATGCCTGGCAGCGATTCGACCTCAAGCGCATCTACAACAACCTCCTGTCTATCAAGAACCCGTATAATACCTACAAGAACCCAGGTTTGCCACCGGGGCCTATCCGCATTCCGAGCGTAGCAGGTATTGATGCCGTCCTCAACCATGTGCATCACGATTACCTCTACATGTGTGCCAAGGAGGATTTCAGCGGCACTCATAATTTTGCCCGCACTTACGATGAGCACCTGCAGAATGCAGCCAAATATTCTAAGGCACTCAACGAAAGAGGTATCAAGTAAGATAAGGAAACAAGAAAGGTAAAAATGAGTCAGAAAACTTGCAAAGCGTTAGTGATTTTACAAGTTTTCTGACTTTTTATTTGGTAGTCTAACAAAATAGTTGTAAATTTGCAGCCGAAAACTTACCAATTTAAAATAAGGAATAAATACATGAACAGAACGATTATTACAGTAGTGGGCAAGGATACCGTTGGTATCATCGCCAAGGTATGTACCTATTTGGCAGAGAACAGTATCAACATCTTGGATATCTCTCAGACCATCGTACAGGAGTATTTCAACATGATGATGATCGTAGACATGGGCAAGATGCAGAAAACTTTCGAGGAAGTAGCCGATGAACTCACCAATGTTGGTAAGGCTATGGGCGTGCAGATCAAATGCCAGCGCGAGGAAATTTTCAATATGATGCACAGAATTTAAAAAGCAAACAATATGATCAATATATCTGAGGTTATCGAAACCAATAAGATGATAGAGCAGGAGAATTTCGATGTGCGTACCATCACCATGGGTATCAACCTTTTGGATTGCGCATCTACCGATCTCGATGAGCTCTGTCAGAACATTCATAATAAGATTACACGTCTGGCAAAGAACCTGGTGAAGACCGGCGAAGAAATCTCCAAGGAGTTTGGTGTACCTATCGTCAACAAGCGTATCTCCATCACTCCAATCTCGCTGGTAGGCGGTTCTGCCTGCAAGACTACCGACGATTACGTGAAGATTGCCAAGACCCTCGACCAGTGTGCCAAGGAACTCGGCATCAACTTCCTGGGCGGCTATTCTGCCATCGTAAGCAAGGGTATGAGCAAGAGCGATGAGCTCCTTATCCGTTCTATCCCTCAGGCGATGGCACAGACCGATTTCGTCTGCAGCTCAGTCAATGTGGGTTCTACCAAGACCGGCATCAACATGGATGCCGTCCGACTGATGGGCGAAATCGTAAAGGATACAGCCGAGGCAACCAAGGACAGAGGTTCTCTGGGTTGTGCCAAACTCGTTGTTCTCTGCAATGCGCCAGACGACAATCCGTTCATGGCTGGTGCCTTCCATGGTGTTTCTGAGGCCGATGCGGTAGTGAGTGTCGGTGTCAGCGGTCCTGGCGTTGTAAAATATGCATTGGAGAAGGTAAAGGGCGAAAGCTTCGAGGTTCTTTGCGAAACCATCAAGCGTACCGCCTTCAAGATTACCCGTGTAGGTCAGTTGGTAGCCAAGGAGGCTTCACGCCGTCTGAACGTACCTTTCGGCATCATCGACCTTTCATTGGCTCCTACCCCAGCTATCGGTGATAGTGTAGCCGATATTCTCGAGCTCATCGGTCTTGAGCATGCCGGTGCTCCTGGTACCACAGCAGCTCTTGCACTCCTGAACGACCAGGTTAAGAAGGGCGGTATCATGGCTTCTTCTTATGTAGGTGGTTTGAGCGGTGCCTTCATCCCTGTCAGCGAAGACCAGGGTATGATCAACGCTGTAGAGGCAGGTGCGCTGACCATCGAGAAGCTTGAGGCGATGACTTGTGTCTGCTCAGTAGGTTTGGATATGATTGCCATCCCTGGCGATACTCCAGCCACCACCATTTCCGGTGTCATTGCCGACGAGGCTGCCATCGGTATGGTTAACCAGAAGACTACTGCCGTACGTATCATCCCAGTTGTGGGCATGAAGGTAGGCGACAATGTAGATTTTGGCGGTTTGCTCGGTCATGCTCCAATCATGCCTGTAAACCCATTCAGTTGCGAAGCATTCGTAAACCGTGCCGGTCGTATTCCGGCTCCAATCCACAGTTTCAAGAATTAAACTGTTTTGATTCAAAATACCAATCCCCCATCCTGCTTTCTCAAGCGGGCTGGGGGATTTTTTCATTGTATAATCACTTATCTATCTTCTAAAGCGGTTCATCATGACAAAACATAGGTGGATAGATACTCAGAAAATCAACTACAGATATTTAAATCCAATCCTTAAATAAGACGGAAGCTCCCCCAAAAGTCAAAAGAATCGGGAAAAAGAAAAATAAAGGGTGAGACTTCTCCCACCCTTTATCTGATATTATAAAAAAAGTTTGTCTAAAGTAAATTACAAACGTTTAAAGTTTTTTCAGCTCTTCTTTCCATGCAGAATAAGCCTCGAGATAAGCAGAACGGTTAGCCTCATCAGGATCTATGACTGCAAGTTTCTTCAATGAAGCAAAAGCCTCATTATGATCCTTATAGATACCGGCACCAATACCAGCACCCTTAGCTGCACCTGCACTACCATCTGTCTCATAAAGTTCGATAGTAGCACCACTCACACCCGCCAAGGTATCTCGGAACAACGGACTGAGGAACATATTAGCCTTACCTGCATGAATATTCTTGATATCCATACCCATCTGCTGCATGATTTCCATTCCATAGCAGAAACTGAAGACGATACCCTCTTGTGCTGCACGAACAATATGAGCACGATTATGCTTATTAAAGCTGATGCCACGAATAGAACAACCAACTTCCTTATTCTCTAATACACGCTCAGCTCCATTACCAAATGGGATAATCTTAACACCATCACTACCTATTGGTACAGAAGCTGCAAGATCATTCATATCCGCATAGCTTACATCTGGAGTGATATTTCGATGAACCCACGCATTCAAGATACCAGTTCCATTGATACACAACAATACACCAAGACGGTCAAGGTCTGTAGTATAATTAGCATGAGCAAAAGTATTGACACGGCTCTTTGGATCATAGTTAACATCACCCAATACACCATATACAACTCCTGATGTACCTGCAGTACTTGCTATTTCACCCGGATTGAACACATTCAGACTCACAGCATTATTTGGCTGGTCACCCGCACGATAAGATATTGGTGTACCTTCTTTCAGACCAAGTTCTTCAGCTGCCGCTTTACTTACTACACTCTGTACAGAGAAAGTAGGAACAATATCAGCCAGAATGCTTTCATCGAAGCCAAAGTAATCAAGCAGGAATTTAGCAGGCTTTTTCTGGTTGAAGTCCCACATCATACCTTCAGAAAGACCACTGATAGTAGTCTTAACTTCACCTGAAAGTTTCATTGCCAGATAATCACCAGGAAGCATAATCTTATCAATCTTATCAAACAGTTCCGGTTCATTATCCTTTACCCATGCAAGTTTAGATGCAGTAAAGTTTCCAGGAGAATTGAGCAGATTACGCAAGCAGAAGTTCTCACCTAAATCATGAAAAGCCTTCTCGCCGTAAGGTACGGCACGAGAGTCGCACCAGATGATACTAGGACGCAAAACTTGCTGATTCTTATCAACACAAACCAAGCCATGCATCTGGTACGAGATACCAATAGCAAGGATATCTTCACCCTTGGCACCAGATTCTGCCATGATTTTCTTAAGCGCCAGCTTAGCATTATCCCACCACATCTGAGGATCCTGCTCTGCCCAACCGGTCTTTACAGCCATAATGGGTGCTTCATGATCCGGATAGAATGCAGAAGCTACGATTTCTCCATTGTCAACATCAGTAAGCGAAGCCTTTACAGAACTTGAGCCTACGTCAAAACCTAATAAATATCTACTAGCCATAGTTTATTCGTTTATATGTTTATTGTTTAACTTTTATCAGTTTTTATAAAGTCTACATATATTATACGAACATACTATAACATTCCCCTCATAAAAAAATAATTTAGAACATATTCTCATCAAAAAGACTTTGAGGAGCACTATCGTCAGCCTTGTCCTCCCCTTCATTACTATTTTCTAATACAGAAGAAGAAAAATTGAGCATCAGTTGCTGTACGGCCTTTGAATCAAAATTAACATGATATACACCATACCCCTTACCTTTTTCTATAAGCGATTGTGGGTCTTTAGCGCATCTGGTGAGATATTGCGTAACATAGCTATGAACATCCTTGTAATTCAGAGGTGTAAAAATCGAATTACAGGAATTATATACATGACGAGCTATTTTTTCTACTTTCAACCCTTTTGCACCCGCAGCCAAAAGAACATTGAATATCTCCTGATCAAGTTTCATATAATAATCATAACATTCGTCCTCTTTCAAGAGAGAAGACAGAAAAAGAAAAAACCGCGGTTACTCACTTACAAGCAATCGCGGCTCTTTGAAAAATAAACCTTATTTAAGCGAGAGCAACCTTGTTGTCCTCATCCTTAATCTTACCCTCTTTGAAGAGCCAACCGATACCAAGGATTACATCCTCTGTACTGATCTTAGCAGCCTTAGCAATTTCTGCTACTGTGAGAGCCTTTTCTGAAGCTGCCAATGCCTGATATACATCACCAGCTCTAAAACCTGCGTTCTCTGCGTTCAAGTAAAGAACGTCCTTCTTTGCTGCAAGAGCCTTCTTTGCTACTGGAGCCTTCTTTGCTGCTGGCTTCTTTGCAGCAGTCTTAGTTGTCGCTTTCTTTTCTACCATGTTTTAAGAATTTTATGATTCTATTGAGCCTCATTTCATCAGCTCAACCTTAATATCTGCTGCAAATTTATAACTTTTATTTCGAAATAGTGTTAGAAAAATAGAAAAAACTACTACTTATAAACAAAAGTGCTGCATTTCTTGATTTACGTCAAGAAGCGCAGCACTTTATTTACTAAAAATCAATTACTTATTATAAATCATTGAATTTTTCTCAAGGCATTTTACGCATACTCTTTTATGGAGTGAATACCTTCGTTTCTCTATTTTTATTCAGCCTTCAAATCAAGTTTGATCTCCAATTCATCCAACTGCTTAGGGTCAAGTTCAGAAGGAGCATCGAGCATAACATCTCGACCTGAGTTGTTCTTTGGGAAGGCAATACAATCGCGAATACTATCGAGACCAGCCATAATGCTGACGAAACGGTCCAAACCGAAAGCAAGACCTGCGTGAGGTGGTGCACCATACTTGAAAGCATTCATCAAGAAACCGAACTGGGCCTCAGCACGTTCTGGAGTAAAGCCGAGAACCTCGAACATCTTCTCCTGCAACTGAGTATCATGGATACGGAGAGAACCTCCACCTACTTCGATACCATTGCAAACAAAGTCGTATGCCTTGGCACGAACCTGCTCAGGATGCTCATCGAGCAATGGGATATCATCAGGATTTGGCATAGTGAATGGATGGTGCGTAGCCATCAGGCGCTGCTCCTCATCGCTCCACTCAAAGAGAGGGAAGTCAATAATCCAAAGACACTTGAATACATTCTTATCACGAAGTCCCAAACGATCACCCATTTCCAAACGCAAAGAGCAAAGCTGAATGCGTGTCTTGTTAGCATTATCACCGCTCAAAATCAAAACAAGGTCACCATCCTTGGCTCCCATTACGGTCTTGATTTCAGCAAGTTCCTCTGGAGAATAGAACTTATCTATGCTACTCTTTACGGTACCATCAGCATTGTACTTGATATATACCAAGCCCTTGGCACCGACCTGAGGACGCTTAACAAAATCAGTCAATTCGTTCAACTGCTTACGGCTATAATCAGCACAACCAGGAACACAGATACCGCCAATATACTTAGCCTCATCGAATACTGAGAAATTACCCTTACCTGTGAAAGCATCTTTCAACTCAACAAATTCCATACCGAAGCGCAAGTCTGGCTTATCGCTACCGAAACGGCGCATAGCATCGTGCCAGGTCATCTGCTCCAACTTAGGAAGTTCTACACCACGAATCTCCTTAAACAAATGGCGAGCCATTTCCTCGAAAAGGTTGATGACATCATCCTGATCAACAAAACTCATTTCACAGTCAATCTGTGTAAACTCTGGCTGACGGTCAGCACGAAGATCCTCATCACGGAAGCACTTGGCAATCTGAAAATAGCGGTCGAAACCAGCAACCATCAAGAGCTGCTTTAAAGTCTGAGGACTCTGTGGAAGAGCGTAGAACTGACCTGGATTCATACGGGAAGGAACAACAAAGTCGCGGGCTCCCTCTGGTGTACTACCAATAAGAATTGGAGTTTCAACCTCCATGAAGTTCTGTGCATCGAGGAAGTTACGAATCAAGATGCACATACGATGACGCAACTCCAGATTTTTGCGCACTGCAGGACGACGCAAATCAAGATAACGATACTTCATACGGATATCATCACCACCATCAGTATTATCTTCGATAGTGAAAGGAGGGGTCTGACTCTGAGAGAGGACATTGAGTTCCTTCACCAGGATTTCGATGTCACCAGTATCCATTTTAGGATTCTTGCTCTGTCGTTCACTTACTACACCCTTTATTTGAATGCAGAATTCACGACCTAGCTTGTTAGCTGCATCACACAAGTCTTTGTTATCAGCCTCGTTGAAGACCAACTGTGTGATACCATAACGGTCGCGCAAATCGACGAATGTCATACCACCCATCTTTCTTGAGCGCTGTACCCAACCGGCAAGTGTCACTTCCTTGCCGGCATCAGAGAGACGTAACTCTCCACACGTATTACTTCTGTACATACCTTATTATATTATATTATTATTTTCCAAAGTGCAAAAGTACAACAAATAACGGAAAGGACAAAATAAAATCGCGAAAATATTATTAAAAATATCTTCGCGACCCTATTAATGTGACCAAAATTCACATAAATACATATTAAATAGTTTTATCTCTACTTTTTTAGAGATTTATTTCTTCATCCGTCTGAATGCCTGGCGATGGAACCGTTCCTCTGCCTTGATGACACTGAACACCTTATTAGGTGGCAAGATGGTCATAAATCTAGAATGATACTCTTGCTGCAACTGTTTCAGCTGAATATCCAACTCATCCTTTCTCCTGATAGCTTCGGCACATGCCTCATTATCATTCGGATTCACATGACGGAATCGGCGCATTTCATCGAATATCATACGCATTTTCTTACCCATCTGTCTATATACCGGGAAGAATTTAGCAGCTTCTCTCGGCGTAAGACAGGCATTAGTCGTAATAAACTGTTCTAGTTCTGCCTGAAACCTTTTAGGATTAAATCCATCATGATGTTTTCTACCCTGAGGCTGTGAAGCAAGTGAAACCAGACTAATCATCAGCATAGCTAAAAGCGCAAGAAACCTATGTTGCATTATCTTTCTCATACCTTATCGTTTTTAAAAATCTTTATCTGTAGACAAAAAGAAATACCAACCATTAATTTTCTGCAATCAGCGATGCATAGATAGTTTCATTATCCATCATCGTATAATCGGCCATCTCATTAAAAGTAGCATCTTCATTATTATTCACAGCAGCTTTCTGAACCATATGGTCCACATGTGCCATAGCAGGCTTACTGCTTCCCGTATATTTCAGCGCCAGTACCGAGCCACCTCCCATCACAGCCAAAACAGCAACAGCCGCCGCAATCTTTCGAATCGGCATACGCTGCCATAAGCTAGGCTGCATGTGAATGATGCGGAGTTCCTGCTCCGGCAAATTTGCCATCACCCTATCAGTAAGCTGGTCGAAATAACCAGCCGGCACCTGGAAATGGTTTTTCTTACCAAAACGGCTATTCAATATATTGTCTTCTTTTAACATATTCCTCATTCCTTTCTTTTATACTTTATTAAATAGACGAAAACTAACCGAAAAGGTTTAATCCTTACGATTGAAAAAATCGGTTATTTTTTTCATAGCAAGATGATAGGATGCCTTCAAAGCTCCTTCACTTGTTGACAGCACCTTACTCATCTCTGAATATTTCATATTATCATAATATTTTAGAGTGAAAACTGTGCGCTGAACATCGGGCAGTAGGGCTACAGCCTCTTGCAGTTCTGCCTGAATCTGGTCACCATCAAAATAGTCATCGGCAAGAAGACGTGAAGCCAAGCCCGGCTCGTCTTCGGTACTGACATTAACCATCTGCTTCTTGCGTCTCAAGAAATCAAGCGCTTCGTTAATTGCTATACGGTAAAGCCATGTTGAGAGCGAAGACTTTCCCTGAAACGAATCCAGATTGGTCCAGGCCTTAACAAAGGCATTCTGCAACACATCATCAGCATCATCATGATCTAAGACAATATGGCGAACCTTCCAATACAACGGCTCGCTATACTGACTTACCAGTACAGCAAAGCCTTCGCGTTGGGTCTTAGGATCCCTAATCATCGCCAAGAGTTCTTTATCGTTTATCATTGCTTTTACAAATGTGTTGTTTATAGATATCTTCTCAACATATCGAATATTACCGCATCAAATCCATACACATCAGAATAATCAGCTATTCTGCCTCCTGCTAACGGATAGAGTGTATAATAGGTTATGAAGAGAGGAACTTGAGGATTAACCTTTACGTTATTCACAACAAGTTTTTTATTGGCTAGCGAATCTGCTGTCATCGAATAGTATATCTTTTCCTTCAGTTTCTCGTTTTTGTCAGCTAATAGAAAGACAGCGAAATCGTACGGTTTTTCTATTCTGATACATCCATGCGATACTCCTCTATCCTCTTGTCCAAACACGCCCTTACTGTTAGTATCATGCAGGAAGACCGAGAAATTATTATCAAAACGGAAGATGATTCTTCCCAGAGCATTCCCCTTTCCGCCCCGCTGGGCTATGCCATAAGCACCAGAAATAAGCATAGATCGAGTTACTCTGTTTAAGTCAACCTCCTTACCTGTTGCCACTTCCCTTACATAGTAGTTACGCGCGCGAAAGTAGCCATGATCCCCCACCCGGTGTATCATATCATGGAGAACGATACTACGGGGAACAAACCATTGAGGATTCAACTCCATACGTTTGATATGACTGTTCAATATCGGGGTTTTGGTTTTACTGGCTCCACATCCTATGCGCATCGAGAGCGTATCCTGATGATCAATAGCCATCAGATGGAACGATGGTATATTGACAACCACATATTTTTCGTGTTGCCAGGGATTATCATACTGTCTCCAGCGGCAACGTTCCATGTTGCAGAGAATTTTGATTTTCATCGCCTTGCCCAGTCCTCCAGCCTTCAATTTCTCCAGCAGTTGATAATAGAAAGGATTCTTAGGCTGTACTTCTTTCAGGAAGGAAGCCACCGAGTCGCATCTAACCATTTGCATAGCCTTCTGATAGAACGCATCATCTGCATGAGCCATTTTTACATCAAACAGGCCTCTGAACCTAACGGGTCTCTTGATACTATCATAAGGATTGGGAGCAAGAGTATCTAAACGATTGAAAACAAAACTAGGATTCATAAATCCAAAATTCTGCCCCATCGTATATCTGAAGTAAGCTTTGGTCAGGCGATACTCCAGTCGGGCTATCACTTGATTTATCTGATTATCAGCTGAATCTAGATTTAAATCTCGTAACCTGTCAATATCTCGGGCAATAGCATCCACATAGAACCGACGTTTATCAAATCCCATATCCGCTACCGTACGCAGGCAAGTCACCAGGGAGTCAGCCTGACTATTTACCCCATGACGTGTAATCCAAAGCAGACTACCTTTATTCTGGTAATATCGACGGGTATGCAAATCAGCAGCATGTCGGTCTTTATCATTTCGCATGATACTATCCAACAGATTTCTTATAACCTTTGAATTAATAGCATAAGCCGAAGAACGAGAGTTTTTGAACTCATCTAACGATAACTGAAAATTGCTGTTTGGTACTTTGTCGTGGCAAGAACAAAACATCAAACAGCAAAAAATGATAAGTAACGAAGTATGAAAGAGCTTCACTTTCTGATTAAAGTTAAACGGCATTCTAAGGCCTCTATAGTACTATTAATGCTTTACGCAAATTTTGCGCGTAAAGGTATTCCCCACCTTTACAATATAGATACCATCAGCCAATGGCAAGTTTACGCGCTTGTCATTACCTTCTATGCGGAAGGTCTTGATTGTAACACCTGCCACATTATATATTCTCACCACTTGCCCGCTAGCGCCGGTGATATGCATCACGCCCCCAGCATAGTTCAAGTTGATATCTGCCACATCAAGGTCTGCCCATTCTATGTTTCCCTCGTTGGCCATAGCATCCGAAGGAACAGAAAGCGCTAACATTACAATTGTTAATATTGAAAGTAAAGTCCGTTTCATATATTTTCAAGTTTCGTTAAACCAATAGTTCTTTCTGCAAAGATATATAAAAAAAAGGAAACTTACCGTCTTCCCGACGGTAAGTTTCCCAAAAATTAGCTTTTTTAACCTTTCAGAGGAAAAAAGAAGCCAATTCACATTATTTTCTAAAACAACCAACACTTTACATGATGCCATCAGCGCGAAGTTTCTGCTGCCATTTCCAAGCAGAAGCCAACACTTCCTCAAGCTTAGCCTCAGCCTTCCAGCCGAGTACCTTGTTCGCCTTGGTGCAATCACCCCAAATTTTCTCAATATCGCCCTCTCTTCGTGGACCATACTTCCAATTCAGTTTCACACCTGTAGCTTTTTCAAAAGTCTCAACAATTTCGAGAGTTGAGTTTCCATTACCTGTACCGATATTGAAATATTCGATAGGCTCAGTCTCCTCATCAAGAACACGTGCCATAGCAGCTACATGTGCCTTAGCCAAGTCTACAACATAAATATAGTCGCGGATACAGGTTCCATCAGGAGTATCATAATCATTACCAAAGATAGTGAGTTCCTTGCGGATACCCATAGCTGTCTGAGTAACGTATGGAATCAGATTGTTTGGCACACCATTTGGCAACTCACCAATCTCAGCAGAAGGATGTGCACCTATAGGATTGAAATATCTCAATACAATGCTCTTGATGGCTGCACCACTATGGATATAATCAGCTATGATCTGCTCATTAATCTCCTTAGTATTGCCATAAGGTGAAGTAGCCTTCTGATGAGGAGCCTCTTCTGTTACAGGCAAATTCTCAGGCTTCGGCTGACCATAAACGGTACAAGAAGAAGAGAAGATGATACCCTTTACCTGATACTTTGGCATAAGTTCCAGGAGATTGATGAGCGATACGATATTGTTGCGATAATACAACAATGGTTTCTGTACGCTCTCGCCTACTGCCTTGCTTGCAGCAAAGTGAATGATACCCTCAATATCAGGATATTTCTGGAATACAGCCTCGGTAGCAGCCTTGTCGCGCAAGTCAACCTGTTCAAAAGCAGGGCGGATACCAGTAATCTTTTCGATACCATCGAGTACTTCAATCTTTGAGTTTGAGAGATCATCTACGATAACAACATTGTAGCCTGCCTGCTGCAACTCTACTGTAGTATGGCTACCTATGAAGCCTGTACCACCAGTAACAAGAATAGTTTGTTTCATAATCAAATATAGTTAGTTTGAAGAATTATTATATTTCTTCTGCAAAAATACTGCAAAAATCTGAAAAAACAGAAAGATTTTTCAAAAAAATACTTTTTTTCCTTTGTTTTATCTATTATTTATACTATCTTTGCAAAAGATAATAAATAGTAAAAAGGCTCTAAGAAAATGGAAAAAAACATGAAACATTATAATATAGAACAAGACATGAGATATTTGCAGTTGCTCTCTCAGTCGTTCCCTACTATAGCAGAGGCGAGCACCGAGATTATCAACCTGCAAGCCATCCTCAACCTGCCAAAGGGTACCGAGCATTTCCTTGCCGACATCCATGGTGAGTATGAGGCCTTCCTGCATGTACTGAAAAATGCATCAGGAAATATCAAGCGTAAGGTGAACGAACTCTTTGGCAATACCCTTCGCGAACAGGAGAAGCGAGAACTCTGCTCTCTTATTTACTATCCTGAGCAGAAACTGGAACTCGTCAAGCAGAACGAACCCGACATTAACGACTGGTATCACATCACCCTGCACCAGTTGGTGGCTGTATGCCGTGATGTTTCCAGCAAATATACCCGAAGCAAGGTGCGCAAATCGCTGCCATGCGATTTCTCGTATATTATCCAGGAGCTTTTGCACGAGCACACCGAAGATCATGACAAGACAGCCTATGTCAATGTTATTGTTGATACGATTATCAGCACAGGCAGAGCCGATGATTTCATCATCGCTATAGCCAACGTCATCCAGCGCCTGGCTATCGACCAGCTCCATATTCTGGGCGATATCTACGATAGAGGTCCAGGAGCCCACATCATCTTGGACAAGATGCGCCGCTACCACAGTTGGGACATCCAGTGGGGTAATCACGATGTACTATGGATGGGAGCAGCTGCCGGCAATGATGCCTGCATCTGTAATGTGATACGTCTCTCCCTGCGATACGCCAACCTCTCGACATTGGAAGAAGGCTATGGCATCAACCTCGTACCACTCGCTACTTTTGCGATGGAAACCTACAAGGATGATGATTGCAAAGAATTTCTGCCTAAGCTCAGCGGAGGTGCAGCAGCAATGGATGAAAAGACTCAGCGGCTCACCTCTCAGATGCACAAGGCTATAGCTGTCATCCAGTTTAAATTAGAGAGCCAGCTTTTCAAGAAGCATCCGGAATGGAAGATGAAAGACCGTTGTCTTTTTGACCATATCGATTACAGGAAAGGCAAGGTAGAGATTTACGGAAAAGAGTATGACATGACCTCATGCCACTTCCCTACCATCGATCCGGACAATCCAGACAAACTATCTGAAGAAGAGGAAATTCTGATTCAGAAACTGCATCATTCGTTTATGGTCTGCGAGAAGCTGCACAAGCATATCAACGTTATGCTGCAGCATGGTTGCATGTACGCTATCTTCAACAACAACCTGCTTTTCCATGCTTCCTGTCCGCTCAACGAAGATGGTTCATTAAAAGAGGTAGAAATATATCCTGGCAAGAAATTCAGCGGCAGAGCCCTGATGCATCATACGGGCATGCAGATACGCACAGCTTTCCAATCAGATTCTGATCCGAATGAGAAGGAATATGCCATCGATTATTTCATCTACCTATGGTGCGGTCCTGACAGTCCGCTCTTCGACAAGAGTAAAATGGCCACCTTCGAGCGCTATTTCATTACCGATAAGGAGACTCATAAAGAAGAGAAGGGATACTACTTCCTGTTGCGCGATAACGAACAGGTTATCGACCATATTATGGATGAGTTTGGGGTAACCGGTCCTAACCGCCATATCATCAATGGGCACGTGCCCGTTCGCACAACCAAGGGCGAGAACCCTATCAAGGCAAACGGCAAGCTGATGGTTATCGATGGAGGCTTCTCTAAAGCCTACCACAACGAGACTGGCATTGCCGGCTACACCTTAGTATACCACTCCCGCGGATTTCAGCTGGTCCAGCACGAGCCATTTACGAGTATGGAAGATGCCATCAAGCAAGGTACCGACATCAAGAGTACCACACAGATTGTAGAAATGTCGAACCGCCGAATGCTGGTAGCCGACACAGATATAGGTTGCGAACTCCGTAAGCAGATAGAAGACCTGAAGGAGCTTCTCTATGCTTACCGACATGGTTTCATCAAGGAATCAGAAAGGAAGAAGTAAGAAACCGAGCATACTACAAAAAAGCCCCCGGTGCTGCATGCATCGAGGGCTTTTTTTCAGAATTTTCTGAACCGCAATCTCAGGGTTTTACTCTTCAGTTGCATCTTACCTCCGGTCATTACCTCCTTGGCAAAATGCTCATTCAGATGATTGATGCCACAGCTACGCAAAGAATCATTCATCTCTGTTAAAAGTACATCGCCTCCATAATCTTCATGCCATTTATTACGATAAACAGATGTAATCAGCAAACTGTCGGAGGTTTGCTCAAAACGCAGATAAAATCCTCTACCAGCCTCGAAGCGATCATAATCAGCAACCTGAATCAGCTTATACTGGCAGCCCCAGAACACGCGCTTATCAGCAAAGTTACAAGTACCCCCTGTAGCTAAAGTATCTACCTGCTCCAGATGCCAGAAACCATCCAAATCACCATTCTGGCTTGTTTCTACCTCACATGAGCTTAGAGTGAGCAGCATAACAGCAAGGGAAAGCACCCCTATTATCTTTTTCATATTTTCTATCTTATCGATTATTATTTTCTTTTCGTCAGCAAACCTCTTTTGCTGATGGTTATCTGCATACCGGCATTATGCCCCAGCATCTTTTCGCTTCCGAAATCCATCGCATAGCCTGCCTTCAACTGCCATTGATGCGGGAAATCGTAATGACCCTCTACCAGAAAACTTACATTATGATGCTTTTTTGTAAACGGGTTGCTATATGTACCCCAACCTTTCTGATAGGTGCCTAATATACGATAGCCCAACCGCTGTGTAGGCTGACCATCAAAACCCAGATGATAAGCTATGAAACGGTTGTTTCTGATATCAATACATCCGTCATTATTATAAATAGGCGAACGGTAGAGTGGATTTCCTATCACCTGGCCCCAATGCTGCCATCCAGGATAGATGCTGTGGTTATAATAATCATCAGTACCCGCTATATGGTCTGCAATACCCGATGTACGGTCATGATTGTACGGACCACTCTGATATTTGGTATAGAGATACTCCAGCACCACATTTTTCAGCCAGTGCGAATACTTCAGATTCAGTTCGAAGCCTAGCATGATGTCCTTCAGCGAATACATGAAGAAACGGCGTTTTACTTTCTTATTCCAGTCTGCGCCCTCACCATATCCATTATAGTCGAGGAGAAACATCTGGCTGTGATCTTCGAAATAATGATCGGCATAGATGGCAGCTTTCCAACTGTCAGTGTCATAATTGATACGCATCAGCCAACTGCCCAACTGGTTGCCGGCAACATTGGCATAAGCCCCTTCACCTGCATCAGAGCCCGTTGCCGACAGCGCATGCCAGAAGCCTTTCAGATTTTTCTCGGTAGGAATCTGTACCATACTGTCACCTATTGGACGATATGCATTGCCACCAAACTGAGCAACCATTTCCAAGCCCATTTCTATGCTGAGCGGACAGAAAGCATTCTCGTTTCCGATACGCAAGAAACCAGCCTTGCTGTGATAGAGCATGTGGTCACAATATTTAGTCTGCCGTTTCGTAAAATCATGCTGCCAGCCATCATCCGTAGTCATACCATAAGCCAGATGACCTTTCAGTTGCAGCCAGCCTCTACCAAACGGAAGCGTCCAATATTCAGGAAGCGCCAGACGAACCTGAGGTATCGGACGGGCATTGATACCCAGACACTGGCTACCACTGGAGAGCGACTGGTTTTTTAGCTCCATCGGATATTCCTTGGCACCTGCAGTCAGCACACCATAAAGCCAGCGGGCCTCCACATAAGCCTGCTGCACCACTACATGGCTGGTATAGTTTACCGGTACTGCCACATCTACTCCATATCCTACAGCCCAGCGGCGGGCAGAATCTGCAGAAAGCGGACGAACCAGACTACCTCTGAGATAGCCGTTATTCTTCTCTAAAGAACTTAATCCATGTTTGTTTGCGTTAAGCCACAATGGGGTTTTACCTTTCGAAAACGACCCTTGCATCTCAACACCATATTGTATATCTTCCCGAAGATCTATCTTCTCCGTGCCATCCTCCTCTTGCCACATATACTGTGCCATAGATGGGGCTGCCAGACTGCAAAGGGCAAAACATACACCTACCTTTATCTTATTCATAATTAAATCTATACTTTCAAGATAAAAACGTAATTATCTCTATTATATTGTATATATTCAGAAAAATAAAAAAGAGCAACACTTGCCTCTCATTTTTTGAGAACAAGCATTGCTCTTTTGATTGAATTATCGTTTTATCCGAAGTTATCGTACATGATGCTCTCAGGATCTACTCCAAGAGAATCCAGATAATCTGTTACTGTCTTGATCAGCATTGGAGGTCCGCAGAGATAGTACTCGCAATCCTCTGGTGCCTCGTGATCCTTCAAGTAGGTATCACGGATGCAGTTAACAGCAAATCCCTCGTAGTACTTCACGCCCTGAGCATCTGCCACTGGGTCCTTGCGGTCCAATGAAAGATGGAAGTGGAAGTTAGGGAATTCCTTCTCAAGCTCCCAGAAGTCCTCAAGGAAGAATGCCTCACCCAATGCACGCGCTCCGTAGAAGAAGTGAAGCTCACGGTCGGTAGTGTGCAGGGTCTTGGTCATGTGCATAATCTGCGCACGCAATGGAGCCATACCGGCACCACCACCAATCCAGATCATCTCCTTGCCTGATGTGAAGTTAGGATGGAAGTCTCCGTAAGGACCACTCATCATTACCTTGTCGCCTGGCTTCAGAGAGAAGATGTAAGAAGAAGCGATACCTGTTGGTACGTTCTGGAATCCTACCTGTGGACGTGGCAAGAATGGAGTTGTGGCGATACGTACGGTCAGGGTGATGATGTCACCCTCGTCAGGATAGTTCGCCATAGAGTAAGCACGAACGGTAGGCTCTGGATTGTGAGCCTTGAGAGAGAAGATGTTGAACTTCTTCCATGCTCCGATGTACTCCTCGCCAATGAGATCCTTGTCGAAATCCTTGTCGTAATCGATGCAGTCGTATGCAGGAATCTTGATCTGAGCGTAAGAACCCGGAACGAAGTCCATGTGCTCGCCTGGAGGCAGAGCCACCTTGAACTCCTTGATGAATGATGAAACGTTCTTGTTGGAGATAACCTCGCACTCCCACTCTTTCACGCCCATCACACTCTCAGGCACCTTGATCTTCAGGTCGCCCTTCACCTTGCACTGGCATCCCAGGCGCCAGTGGTCCTTAATCTGCTTGCGGGTGAAGTGAGGCTTCTCAGAATCGAGAATCTCACCGCCGCCCTCGAGCACCTGAACCTTACACTGGCCACAGCTTGCCTTACCGCCACAGGCAGAAGGCAGGAAGATGCCGTTCTCATTCAGCGTAGTCATCAAACTGCTGCCCTGAGGCACGTTGATGGTCTTGTCGCCATTGATTACGATATTTACATTTCCGCTAGGGCTCAGATACTTCTTAGCCACGAGCAGAATGATAACCAGCAGGAGAATCACCACGAGGAAAACTCCGATACTAGCCAATATAAATGATGTATTACCCATATCTATAGTCCTCCTATTTTAGATTTTCAAGCCTGAGAAGCAAAGCATAGCCATTGCCATGAGGCCTACTGTGATAAATGTGATGCCAAGTCCCTGCAATGGCTTTGGCACGTCGCAATACTGCATCTTCTCGCGGATGGCTCCCATCAGAACGATGGCGAGAGTCCAACCCAGACCGGAACCTACGGCATAAACGATGCTATCCCATACAGAGGTGATAGCCTGAGTATTGGTAGGCTCCATCAGGATGCGCTGCTGCATGAAGAGCGATGCACCCATGATGGCACAGTTTACGGCAATCAATGGCAAGAAGATACCCAGCGCTGCATAGAGCGATGGTGAGAACTTCTCTACAATCATCTCTACCAGCTGCACGATACCGGCGATGACGGCGATGAAGAGGATGAAGCTCAGGTAAGTGAGGTCAACACCCAGAATGCCATCGGCGCTGAGCACCTTGGTCTGCAACAGGTAATCTACAGGCACGGTGATGAGCAACACGAAGGTTACTGCCAAGCCCAGGCCCAAAGAGGTCTTCACGTTCTTGGATACTGCCAAGTATGAACACATACCCAGGAAGTAGGCGAAGATCATGTTATCGACGAAAATCGAACGGAAAAACAAACTTATTGCGTGCTCCATCTTACTTCTCCTCCTTATAAATATAGGCACGATGTACCCAGATTACACATCCAACGAGAATCAATGCCATGGCTGGCATAGTCATCATACCGTTGTTAACATATCCGAAGTTGTAAGCTCCCTCCGGTATCAGCTGGAAACCGAGCAATGAGCCGCGGCCCAGAAACTCACGAACAGCACCCACAATCACGAGGATGAGGGCGTAACCCAAACCATTACCTACACCATCGAGGAATGAAGGCCAAGGCTTGTTCATCATGGCGAACGCCTCCAAGCGACCCATCAGAATACAGTTGGTGATGATCAGACCCACATACACGGAGAGCTGCACGCTCACGTCGTAGGCGAAAGCCTTCAGCACCTGGCTCACGATGGTAACCAGGGCAGCAACTACCACCAACTGGACGATGATACGGATGCGCTGAGGGATGGTGTTGCGGATGATGGAAATAATCACGTTAGAGAATGCCGTGATGATAGTAACGGCAAGTCCCATCACAATGGCTGGCTTCAGCTGGGAAGTAACAGCCAGGGCACTACAGATACCAAGCACCTGAACGAGGATAGGGTTGTCGCCGTTCAGTGGCTTGATGAATGCCTCCTTATTTTGTTTACTAAATAATGCCATAATTTCGCTTAATTATTTAATGAATTTAGCAAGACCTTCCTTGAGCATTGCATCCACACCATCGGATGTCAATGTAGCACCGGTAACGGCATCTACATTGTTAGGGTCGCCGGCAGGAGCGTCTTTCTCAACGCCCAGAGCGATGCCCTCTACTCCATCCTTGTGAATCTTCTTGCCCTGGAACTTCTGCTGCCACTTCAGGTTGTCCTTGATTTCAGCACCAAGTCCGGCAGTCTCGCCTTCGTGGTTGAAATATACGCCATAGATGGTGTTGTTGTCGGCATCCACGGCGATGAAGCCTGAAATGCCGCCCCAGAGACCCATACCCTTTACAGAGTAAACGGTCTTCTTCTGACCATCAATCTCGCACTCGTAATACTTCATGCCGTCCTTCTCCTTCTCGTCCTTCACCACCTCTTTATATTTGGCAGCCGCAGTAGCGTTGTCAAGGTCGCGCAGGTTCAGCGAGTTGAGAATCTGCTTCTGAGTATCAAGAGCCACGTTGGCATCCTGTGTTGCCTTCAGCGAAGAAGACACGAACGCGAGCAGGAATGCCACGATTACCACGATGATAACCGAATAGATAATAGTATAGCTATTTGAATTTGTCTTCATATCTACATTCCTCCTACATTATTTAATAGCACGTTTAGCACGGCGTGAGATGTTGCCCTGAACTACACAGTAGTCGATGAGTGGAGCAAACATGTTGCCAAAGAAGATAGCGAGCATCATACCCTCTGGATAACCTGGGTTCATCACACGTACGATAACGGCGATGGCACCGATGAAGAATCCGTAGAAGTACTTACCCTTCTCAGTACGGGCTGAGGTTACAGGGTCGGTAGCCATGAATACGGCACCGAAGCAGAAACCACCGAGAATGATGTGCTCATACCAGGCGATAGGTGTCATGCCGAGAGCCTGGAAGATAAGCGCCATCACGATGCCGCCTGCGAATACGCTGCCCATGGTCTTCCATGATGCGATGCCTGTCCAGAGAAGGATGATGGCACCGATGGCAATGGCGATGACTGAAGTCTCACCGATACAGCCAGGAATGAAACCGATGATAGAATCGCAGAGACTAGCTGAAGGCATGCTGCCCTGAGCCAGCTGACCGAGAGGAGTAGCAGCAGTGAAGCCATCAGGCAGGGTGTTACCCAGACCGAAGATAGCATCCTTAGCCACCCAGACCTTATCACCACTCATAGCCAATGGATATGAGAAGAAGAGGAACATACGGGCACCCACAGCCACATTGAAGATGTTCATACCGGTACCACCGAAGATCTCCTTGCAGAAGATGACTGCGAAGGCGCACGCCAGGGCGAGCATCCACAACGGTGTAGAGATAGGAATGATCAATGGGATGATGATACCGCTGACGAGGTAACCCTCCTGGATTTCCTCGTGCTTCCACTGAGCCCAGGCAAACTCGATGCCGAGACCCACGATGTAGCTAACCAGCAACTTAGGGAGGACAGCCAGGAATCCGAAGCCGAAGACCTCGATGAAGCTGGCAGTATCCAGTGTACCTGCAGCCTTGAAATTCTGGTATCCCACATTATACATACCGAAGAGCAAAGCAGGAATCAGGGCGATTACCACAAAGCTCATGATGCGCTTCGAGTCGATGGAATCGTGGATGCTGGCTCCGCTCTTCGCTGTCGTATTAGGCACGTACAGGAAGCTCTCAAAACCGTCAAACACGCTCTCGAAGGCATGCAGCTTACCTCCCTTCTGGAAGTTAGGCTTTATCTTATTGAGATAATTTCTTAATGCACTCATTATTTTAATAATTAACAGTACTAAAAACTAAGCGTTCTCCTTGCGCAGGGTATCCAAGCCCTCGCGTACAATCTTCTGCAATTCGAGCTTAGATGAATCCACGAACTCAGCCACAGCAAAATCTTCAGGACTTACCTCGTAGATACCGAGCTGCTCCTGCTTGTCGATATCGCCGGCGATGATTGCCTTGATGAGATACTCACCATAGATGTCCATCGGGAGCACCTTGTCATACTCGCCGCTCATGATCATGTGGCGCTCGCCACCCTTCACGCGGGCATCGAGATTATACTCCTTCTTCTTGCCGAAGAGCCAGGAGAGATATGAACGCGATGTAGAGAACTGATCGGTACGTGGAAGAATCCAACCCAGCATCTCGTCGTTGTCATCACCCTCTGGGATGGCTGTAATCTCTGATGTATGACCACCTACGAAATCGGCTGTGGTCGTCTTTACACCGGTAAGAGGATTACCATTGATAAGTCTCACATGGTCAGCAGCTTTCAGCTGATTGGCTACAAAACTGCTTAAAGGTGTACCTACCAATACTTCAGCATAGCCAGGAGTCTTGATTTCACTACCAGCCACAGCTACAGTCTTGTGCAAATCAACCTTACCTGTCAGGAAGAGTCTTCCGAAGAAGATAACCGATGCTGGATCTACTGTCCAAACCACCTCGCCCTTGTTTACCGGGTCGATGTTGTTCACCTGTACGCCTACATTACCTGCCGGGCAAGGACCGTCGAATACATTGAGTTCTACGTTCTTAGCCCCGCCGAGCGCATTGCTGTGCTGGTCAACGCCAACACCAAGATAAGTTTTCGCAATCTTGCTCAAGGCTGTCAAACCCGTCTGGAAAGCCTCTTCGTTGCCTTCGAGTTCTACCTCAAAGTCGGCTGCGAGCGGCATGTCGCGGAGGGCAGAAACGAAAATTGCCTTAGGCTTGGTGTCGGGAGTTGTGGACACAGCATAAGGCAACTGGTTGATGTATCCGAAGAGACCAGCCTCAAGCAGCGCCTGCTTGACAGCCTCACCGTCTAACGCATCAACGTTTTTCTTACCAAAATCCGTAGAGGTCTGTACTGCGTCGGCCTTCACCTTCACGCAGAGCACCTTTCGGCGCTCACCTCTCTCAATGGCGGTTACTTCTCCGCTCACTGGCGAGGCAAACTTCACCTCCGGGCAAGCCTTGTTCACAAACAAGGCATCTCCGGCATTGACATGCTCGCCCTCGCGTACCACTACCTTAGGAGTCACACCCACGAAAGCCGCAGGAACCAGCGCATACTCGCCAGCCTGAGCCACCTGGAGCGTTACATCCTTGGAAGCCTTACCCGTAAGGTTAATGTCCAAGCCTTTACGTAACTTAATTACATTTGCCATAACTACATTAAAAAAATATTAAATATAAATTTACTAATCACTTCAAGATATATGCGTCAGCGCCCTCATCAAGACGCTATACTGACCATCTGCCATAAAACATATATTTTATCTTCTTCTATGCTGAAACTTCTAACGTGCTGCAAAAATAGTGAAAAAAAGTGATATAAAAAAGAAAAATTGTGTGAATTATTCGATTTTATGCCGATTTTTCAGTAATTTTGTCGCAAAATTCAAATTAGTAACATTTTTGTAAACTAGAGAAAGCAACTCTGAAACATTTAAAACATATCATCAATAGCATTATATGGACGCTGGCTGCTGTCTATTTCTTGCTTGTCGTACTGTTGCACGTGCCACCAGTACAGGCCTTCATCGGCTCTGAAGTAGCCGGTGCGCTGGCTCAGAAATTCGGCACTCAGGTAAGTATCGGAAAGGTGAATCTGGGCTTCTTCAACCGCATTATCATAGATGACGTGATGATGCTCGACCAGAAGGGCGACAGCATGATCTGTGCTTCGCGCGTATCGGCAAAGCTCGATTTCCTGCCTTTGAAGGATGGCAAGATTTCGGTTTCATCTGCCCAGCTCTTCGGGCTCAATGCCAACATCTACAAGCAGGATGCCAAGAGCCCGATGAACATCCAGTTCGTGCTCGATTCGCTGGCTTCGAAAGATACCACCCGCCATACTCCGCTCGACCTGCACATCGGAAGCCTGATTATCCGCCATGGTGCCGTTGCCTACAACCAGTGCGATATTGCGCCTGAGCCGGGCGTCTTTTCGCCGCAGCATCTAGGCATCACCGACCTCTCTGCCCACATTATTCTGGGCCATCTCACAGACAAGGATATCCATTTGGCTGTCAAGAAGATAGCGCTGAAAGATAAATCAGGACTTCAACTCAGAAATCTGAGATTCAAACTCGATGCCGACCAGCAGCAAGCCCTGCTCAGAGACTTCAGCATCGAGTTCCCTCATTCGCAATTGCAGTTTGATGACCTGCGCGCTACCTACCGCATCGAGAACAAGCATATCGTAAAGCCTACACTCCAGTTTCAGGGCGGCATCAAGCCATCCGTCATCACGCTTGCCGATATTGCTTGCTTCGTGCCTGAACTCCGCAAGTTCAAGGATGCCCTGCAGCTTCATCTCCAGTTTTCGGGCACCAGTACATCTGCCCGCATCCATAACCTCGAATTCAAGACTCAGAGCGGCAGTCTGATGCTCAGGGCTAACGGCCGTGTGAGCGATTGGGACCGCCTTCTGCGCTGGAAGGCAAACATCTCAGCCCTCAAGATATCAGGCGATGGCATCGGAGAGGTTTCCAGAATTCTGGGCAAACGCATCAGCATTCCGAAAGAAGTGCTGCGCCTGGGCGACATATATTATATAGGTGAAGTATATGGTGCTGGCAAGAAGGCAGGCACCCGCGGCCAGCTGAAGACCGGCGTGGGCGAAGTAGCCATCAAGGCCGAAAAAGCTGGCTCCGAGCTCAAGGCTAGCATCAACACCCAGGGCATCAACCTGGGCCGAATCCTCGACAACGGGCAATTCGGCATCCTGACAGCATCGCTTTCGGCTCACGGCAACAAGCAACATTTCTATGCCAAGGGCAGCATTCCGCGCTTCGATTTCAACAAGTACAGCTACCGCAACATTCAGATAGACGGCAGCTATAACCGGGGATTGCTCGAGGGACTCGCATCCATCGCCGACCCTAACGCCAACATCCAGGTAGAAGGCTCCTACTCCATCCCGCACAAGCAGTATGCAGCTACTGCCCATGTACAGCATCTGCTGCCAACCATCCTGGGACTGAAGGTAGCCGACAAGACCTACAGTCTCGATGACATCACCGTAAGCGCCAAGAACCAGGGCAAGGACAGCTATTTCGATCTCGAAGCCCCGTTCGCCAGCATCCATGTTAACGGAGAGTACGATTACGCTACCCTCACCAAGAGCTTCACCAACCTGGTAGCCAGCAAACTGCCTACCCTTCCGGGCATCGGCAAGGTAGACAGGAGTGCGAAGAACCATTTCACCTTCCAGGCAGAAATCACCTCTACCGAGATACTGCAGCGCATGCTGGGCATTCCGCTGAAGATAGAGCAGCCCGTCTTTGCCGATGGATTCATGAACGATGCCGAGAAAACTGTCAACATCTATGCCAGCGTGCCTGACTTCAGCTATGACGCAAAAGACTATCATGGAGCCAAAGTGCGACTGCATACCATCAACGATTCGCTCAAGGTAGATGCGCAGATCAGGCAGGGCAAATGGGGAGATAACGGACCGGGCATCCACGTAAAGGCAGCCGCTGCCGACAACCAGCTCTTCGCCAAGCTCTTCTACAACAACCATTCGGCCAAGCTCCCTATCCAGGGCATCATCGATACGAGGGCGCAGTTCTTCAAGAACGAAGATCATGTTTCTACCGCCCACGTAACCATACACCCGTCTGAAATCAGAATCGACGGCACACCGTGGAAGGTTCATCCTGCCGACATCATCTACAGCAAGAAGCGCCTGCTGGTAGACCATTTTGCCGTGAGCCACGACCAGCAGCACGTCATCGTTTCCGGTCTTGCCACACCCGAGAAGACCGATTCTATCGTAGCCGACCTGAAGGATGTGGATGTGGCATACGTGCTGAACCTCATCAATTTCCATTCGGTAGATTTCACCGGCAAGGCTTCGGGCAAGGCTATCATCAAGAGCCTCTTCAACGACCCTGATGCCTACGCCCAGCTAGACGTGAAGGAGTTTACCTTCGAAAACGGACCGCTCGGTGTACTCCATGCTGGTGTCAACTTCAACAAGGAGCTCGAACAGATTGATATTCATGCAGTTGCCAACGATGGTCCGGAGCATCAGACGCTCATCAACGGATACGTCTCGCCTAAGCGCAACTATATCGACCTGGGTATCGATGCCCAGGGCACCAGCATGAAATTCCTCGAGAATTTCTGCGGCAGTTTCATGAACCAGGTAGAAGCCTGGGGCGATGGTCATCTCAATGTGGTGGGCGATTTGAAAAGCGTCAATCTCGTAGGCGATATTACCGCTCATGGCAAGGTGCACCTCAAGCAGCTCAACACCGATTATACCTTCGATGCGCTCCGTGCCCACGCTATCCCAGATGATATCCTCATAGAGAATGATACCATCTTCGACCGCAACCGCAACATAGCCATCCTGAGCGGAGGCATCCACCACAAGCACCTCACAAGGCTGAGCTACGACCTCGATATCAAGGCGCACAACTTCCTGGGCTTCGATACCCGCGAGTTTGGCGACAACACCTTCTATGGCACCATCTATGCCACGGGCGAGGTAGGCATCCACGGCAAGAGCGGCGAAACCGTCATCGATATCAACGCCGAGCCCGAACCGGGCAGCATCTTTGTATATAATGTGGCAAGTCCGGACGCCATCAGCGACAAGAGCTTTATCCACTGGCACGAGATTGTGCCGGATATCATGGACAGCCTGAACGGGGCTCCAACCACGAAACAGAGAGAGGATGACATCGATTTCGAATCGGATATGCGCATCAACTTCCTCGTAAACACCAACCAGAACCTCACGCTCAAGCTGATTATGGACGAGCAGTCGGGCGATTACATCACCCTGAACGGAGATGGCGTAATTCGCGCCAACTACTTCAACAAGGGCTCATTCGACATGTTTGGCAACTATGTGGTAGACCACGGCACCTACAAGCTCACCATCCAGAATCTCATCAAGAAGGAGTTCGAGTTTATGCCGGGCGGCACCATCGCCTTCGGTGGCAACCCATACAACGCCCCACTCAATCTGCGGGCTAAATATACCGTAAACGGAGTGCCGCTGAGTGACCTGCGCATAGGCCGTTCGTTCTCGGGCAACAACATCCGCGTAGACTGCCTGATGGACATCACCGGCACGCCTCAATCGCCTAAGGTAGATTTCTCGATGGACCTGCCTACGGTTAACAGCGATGCGAAGCAGATGATCTACTCTATCATCAATTCGCAGGAAGAGATGAACCAGCAGGTGCTCTATCTTCTGGGCATCGGCCGGTTCTACGCCCAGACCAACAACAACCAGGTGAGCGAGGATGGCGAACAGCAGAGTCAGACTTCGCTGGCGATGCAGAGCCTGCTGAGCGGCACCATCTCGCAGCAGCTGAACACCGTACTTTCCAACGTGGTGAAGAGCAACAACTGGAATTTCGGTGCCAACATATCTACGGGCGATGAAGGTTTCAACAATGCCGAATATGAGGGCATTCTGAGCGGCAAGCTGCTCAACAACCGGTTACTCTTCAATGGCCAGTTCGGTTATCGCGACAATCCGAATGCCACGCAGAGTTTCATCGGTGATTTTGACCTCCGCTACCTCATCTTCCCTAACGGCAACCTCGCCATACGCATGTACAATCAGACCAACGACCGCTATTTTACGCGCAACAGTCTGAACACGCAGGGTCTCGGTCTCATCATGAAGAAAGACTTCAACGGCCTCCGCGATTTCTTCGGCATCAAAAAGAAGAAGAAGAAAAAGAAATAAAAAGCCAAAAAGAGGGTGTGTCATAACCAGATGACTCACCCTCTTTTTTATTTTCAGATAACCGTCGCCTAATATGAGTCCAGTTAAGATTGTGTACGAACTCGTACACTTTTCCAAAATCAGGAAACAGAATATAGAAATTCCGATAATGTTAGAGATTGTTGAATGTTGAGTGGTCTATATGCCACGATGAAAAGGTGGCGTATAGACCCTTGATTATATGGTGATATTCGTAATCTACATCTCCGCTTTCTGTTTTTTATGAGTTGTTCTGATTCATGATGATATCTAAAGGCAGCTGGGTAGCCTTGGCAACCTGTTCGGCTGAAAGTCCCATTGCCAGCATATTCTTAGCTATTAAGCAAATTCCCCCATCCTGCTTTTGATGGAAGGATGGGGGAATTCTTATCTGTTACCTCTAAGATAATATCTTATTTCAATTTTTCTATCTGTTCCTGGGTAAGACCGGAATACTTCATAATCAGATTGATGTCAACGCCATCAGCAAGCATGTTCCTGGCAATATCAAGGCTTCGCTGGTTCATACCTTCAGCTCTACCCTTTTCCAAGCCTTCCTTCATTCCCTTTTCCATACCTTCAGCTATACCTTCACGCTTAGCAGTGTCTACGGAATTCTTGATGTCGCGATATGCCATCTTGCTGGTCTCGTACTCCCTCATTTCCTGCGGAGTAAACTTGGCTATCTCGGCTTCCTCGAAGAGGCGGTCGAAAACTTTGTCGCACAGTTCTTTAGGGCGCTGGGTAAGTTTATAGAGGTTCTTCAGTGCATAGAGCCACTTCTCGTAGAGCGTATCCAGTTCTTCCAGGGGTTTGTTGAACTTGGAAATCTCTACATAGATATATTCGAGCTTGTCGTAAAATACTTTGTGGGTAGCTGTGTCGCACAACTGCACATGATGGCGGATTTTCTCCTTGTCGAATGCATCCTCGTTCATGCTGAAGTTGAGCAGGGCTATGGTATAAACATGATTGAGTTTGAAATCCCATTCACTCCCCTTAGGTGCCTGTTCGCGAATCGGGAAAGTGGAGTAAAAAAGGGCACGATCCTTGAAATACGTCTGGTAGGCATTCTGCATTTCTACGATGAACTTCTCACCGTTTTCGCCCTCGCAATATACATCAAAGATGGCTCTGCGGTCGGTATAGACATCTCCCACATGCTCCGGGTTCAGATACGATACGTCCTTCACAACCTGTTTGCCATTAAACAAGCTGTTGAGGAAGCAAATGAGCAAATCCTTGTTCATTGCTGTTCCAAAAATTCGCTTGAAACCGAAGTCGGTCAGCAAGCTGATGTATCTTTCTTCTACCTGTTTCATACGCTTTATGTTTTTATTTTCTTCTGCAAAGATACGCTGAATATTTGTAACTTCCAAATTTTTAGGGCTGTTTTTTACATTGAGGAGTGGAAAGTCTTTTTACTTCTCCCTTCACCTCCCTTCACCACCCTTCACCCTTAACACACTGACCCACAAAATATTAAGCAAAAAGGTGAAGGGTGAAGGGTTGAAAACTCTTTTATATATATACGCGTGAAGGGTAAGGGTAAAAACCGAAAAAAAGACCCTAGGGTCAAAAATCGCAAAATCCATAAAATAAAGAATATAATATAGAGTTTAAAATATACCCTTCACCCTTCACCTCGTCATTTTTCAGCTTTTTTTTCCGACAGGCAATACAAAACCAAACATCATCTTCATCTTCAAAATACCCCCAGAAAGGGGCACCGATTTGCTGCGTTAAAAACTTTAACCTAGGTTATTGTTTGCAAAAATTGAGCGTCATGACGCTCAACCACCCAATTCACAAATTTGTAGTAATTTCGCAGCATGAACAATCAAAAGATTAAAGAAACATTAGACATGGGCAGTTTTTTAAAAGAACTGGCAGAAGAAGGCAACGTAAAATTCGGCTTTGCCAAAAAGTTAGGTATAAACCAAATAAAGCTGTTAGAAATCGAGGGCGGCAGGAATACCGTTAGCATGGATATAGAGAACGGAACATTCACTCCCGAAAAACTCCTTGCCATGGAAGAGGCTATCAAAAGCTACCTGAGGCAGAAAGACATAGAGAACAGACATCAGGAAGGATACCAATCCAAACTGAAAATCTACAAGGAAAAAGTAGACAGGTGGGAGGAAGAGAAAGGAGTTGATTATTGGGAAGAGAGAAACAGAAAATGGGCACTGTTCAGAGAGAAACTTCCATACAACTCGGTTTCCAGGAAATCCGCTAAAATTTATGAGAAATTCATCAAACTGACAACCCTTTAAATTTTAAAAATATGGCAAAAAAGAAAACAACAGAAGCAATCAACAGAGAACAGGAAGTCATGGAGGAGAAAGAGGCCTTGCCCTCATTTTTCACTAACCTGTTTTCCTCTGCCAGCAACCCGCTCCCTAACAGAGCGGTGCTGGAGTACACAATCATGCATTCGGCACCGGTAAAAGCCAATACCGAAGGCTACAGGGCGATGATGAAGGTAGACAAGAGAACGGCAGAGGACATCAAGCACCGGCTGCCCTGCATCACACCCAGCGTGCAGCTCAAGGGTAATGCCAAGAAGCTGACCGACTTCAGGAAGGAAACCTACTGGCTGATGCTGGATTATGACGATGTGCCCCCCGAAGACATCGCAGAGCTTAAGAAAAAAGCCCTGAAACAGCGCTTCACCATGATCTTCTACATCACCGTCTCGGGCAAGGGATTCCGCATCCTGCTCAGATATATGCG